>Ga0315316_10000300_pt1 | contig 31813 bp, 26 predicted proteins | sample M160m3416metaG_FD_203702 | JGI IMG/M metagenome (GOLD analysis project Ga0315316, IMG submission 203702) | Ammonia-oxidizing marine archaeal communities from Monterey Bay, California, United States - M1 60m 3416 | ecosystem: Environmental > Aquatic > Marine > Intertidal zone | place: USA... | reverse complement strand
ACCTTTGTAATGGACCCATTTGACGTCTATAAAATTTACCTAGCATTAAAACTACATTTTACGACAGAATCTTATGATATAACAAAACATAAGTTTGCTGCTAAAGGTAAAAGAGAAACTTTTCTAAAAAGAAAGGATTTAATAGTTCTAAGAAAACTAGCTAGAGATTTTGATAGACAAACTATAATAGACATTCTTGTTGCTAATTTTGTAACAGGAGATCGTTGGGGAGGTATGTTTGATACTGAGGCAATGAAAACATATGAAAAATGGAAAGCAAGACAACAAAGAATGGGCTATACATTTGAAGCAGATCTCAATACCATTCAGACAAGAATGGAAATTGAAAAAATAGAAGATGCAACAGTTGATACTCAGCATCCTCTTATTTTAAAAATGTTATTAGGAAGACAAATAACATTAGAAACAGTAGTTATAATGAATAAAGGATTGAACTTTTGTAATGATTACAATGATGATCTAATACTAAAAGACACTTGTTTATTGGTTAATAAGTACACACCTTTTATAGGTAAGAGTACCAAAAACTTATATCTAAAGCATCAAGATCTTATAAATATAATTGCTAGGACTAGAAATAGTTCTAATACATCGTAAATAAACCGTAATACAACGCAATACAGGAGAATATATATGTCGTTTAATACACTTTCAGAACTTCGCAATTCACGCGGAAAATTCGACAACTTAATGAAGGAAGTCGAAAAAATATCAAACCCTAAATCTAACTTTCAGAAAGATGAAAGGGAATGGAAACCCACAGTAGACAAAGCAGGAAACGGTTATGCCGTTATCAGATTTTTGCCTGCTCCACAAGGCGAGGATATGCCATGGGTTAGAATTTTCAATCATGGTTTTCAAGGACCTGGTGGAAAATGGTATATCGAGAACTCTCTTACTACGCTAAACAAACAAGATCCAGTTTCAGAATTAAACTCTGAACTTTGGAACTCTGGTGTTGAAGCTAACAAAGAAATAGCTCGTAAGCAAAAGAGACGCTTAAATTATTATGCGAATGTCTTAGTCGTTGAAGACTCTGCTAATCCAGACGCAGTAGGTCAAGTTTACCTATACAAGTTTGGTAAAAAGATCTTTGACAAGATTAAAGATGTTATGCAACCACAATTTGAAGATGAGAACCCAGTCAATCCTTTTGATTTCTGGGAAGGTGCTAACTTCAAATTGAAAATTAGACAGGTAGAAGGATATCGTAATTATGATAAAAGTGAATTTGATTCCCCAAGCCCGTTAGCTGAAGATGATGCTAATATTGAAGCAACATGGAACAAACAACATTCTTTACAGGGTGTGATTGCTCCAGATCAATTCAAATCTTATGAAGAGTTGAAATCCAAGTTAGACTTAGTTCTAAAAGGAACAACAGCTCCTACAGCAGAGGCAATCTCAGCTACTACTAATGATGCAGAAGACGATCATTTTATGGAAAAAGTGAAAAGCGTCCAAGCAGCGCCAACAGTATCAGCTCCTGAGTCATCAGATTCAGAAGAAGACGATACACTATCTTACTTCAAACAACTTGCAGAAGATAGTTAAACTTCCAAAGTTTTGGAGCCCTCTTAAGAGGGCTTCTTTTTGACTATAAATAGTGTTATGAAGTACACCGACAAAGTATTGATAAAAATAATTGCTTTATATAGTATAGCAGCAATAGGCGTTCCCTTGTGGTTTATACAAGGAGGAACAATACCTCAGGCATTATTCTTTTTTATTCTTGCATCTCTTATAGCAAGATTAGGTAATGCAGGATATCATCGTTGGTTAACACATAATCAATTTCAACCTACATGGTTAGGTAAAAAGATGATGTTCTACTTTATGGTTATAACAGGCTTCGGTCCTCCAGGACACTATGTTGTATCTCACCTACAACATCACAAACATACAGACGAAGAAGGCGATCCTCATGGTCCTAAACAAATAGGTTTTTGGAGAATGTTCTTTGGTAGATATGATGAAGTAAAACCTAGTGTAGGAGCTATGAGATTATATGCAAGGAATAAAGAGGCACAATGGGTTACAAAAAACTATTGGAATTTATGGTTAGCTAATTGGATTATACTAGGACTTATAAGCAAATGGTTAATAGTATGGTTAGCATTTTTATTTTCCTGGAGCTGGATATGGACTAACATATTAAACTATGCAGGACACGGTGGCAAAAAAGGAGAGCCTACAAACTTAAATTGGATATGTAATATTTTTATGGGAGGAGAAGACTATCATAAAAATCACCATGAGAATCCAAAAGCTTTAGTTATGGGCAAGTGGGACACAACAGGAAAATATCTTGTCCCGTGGTTATTAGCAAAATGAAAATACTAGGCGTTCCTTTATATTATGTACATAATGTAGGTAAAGATCTTTTACCTATTTTACAAGAATCTATTGAATCCTTACAACAAGAAAAAAATGATTGGCTTAGACATAGAAGCAAAGTATCCATATATACAAAAGAAGGCGATCATAAGTTTCCTCTTAAAATAGATCCTATGGAAGGCGTAGAGGGTTGGAAGGATTTAAAACTTATAATTAAAGAACATGTAATGAACTTCTATGATGAAGTGCATCCTATAGATTATGATTATCAACAAGGTCCTGATATTGCTTTAAGAGAAGAACTTAATGCCTTTTGGTATAGTAATTCTTGGTACACATATTTTGATGAAACAGATTCTTATCCTTGGCACAGTCATGGACAATTTTATTTTATTGCTACTTACTATGCTCAAGCAGAAGAAGAACATGCGCCTATACAATTTAAATCGCCAATGTCAGATATGTACACAGCATGGGCATTAGGAACAAAGAGTCTTAACTTAGAAGAAACAATACAACCTAAATCAGGCGATTTAATAATATGGCCAGGATGGCTAGAACATCAAATACCTGCAATGGACACAAATTTAGCCCAACAAGCGGTTAAATTGGAAAATAATAATAAATATAAACACAAACGAATTAGCATAACAAGCGCTTATGTTAAACCACACGCACAATTTTTGTATAACGCAAAGGGCAATTATGAACAGAAATAATATATTTGAACAACTAAAAATAGATGAGGGTGTAGTATATGAAATTTACAAAGACCACTTGGGCTACCCGACATTTGGAGTCGGACACTTGGTTAAAGAATCCGATTCTGAGCAAGGACAAGAAGTCGGAACACCTGTTTCAGAAGAGAGAGTTAAAACTTGTTTCGAGGAAGACTTGGATACAGCAATAGACGAATGTAAGGCATTATTTAAACAAAATTGGGAAGAATATCCCGGTGAGTTACAAGAGATTCTTGTTAATATGATGTTTAACCTAGGTAGAACTAGACTAGGCAAATTTAAGAAATTTATCGGTGCCATCAATGAAGGTGATTGGGAGAAGGCAGCTATTGAAATGATGGACAGTCGTTGGGCTACACAAGTAGGACCGAGAGCTAATAGATTAAGAGATAGAGTTATAAGTCTAAAGTTTAGAGTTTAGATAAACACTCTGTCTTGGAATCGTTGCCAAGAATGATTAGAAGATGTAGGTCCTGCTCTTTCCGCTACACCAATAACTTCTGTTCCTTGATTGCCACTACCACTATTTACAACAGTATTATTGCTATTAGTCATTACAAACTCCATATTTTTCTCTTTAGTAATTTCTAGATCTTCTGTAGTATTTGATACAGCTCCTCCTGCTTGATTCATTCCTGCATTTTCAACAGTACCTAAGAAAGCTTCCAAAAATGCTATATCCTCAGCGGATAAATCATCTCTCTCCATTTCTAATATTGTTGCTGCTGTTTTATTATCCCAAGCGTAGTCTCTATCAATTGTTGATAGTTTATTACTCGTATCCCAGTTTAAAAGATTTTTCTCAAATCCGCCTTCTTCTCTTATCTTGTCATATTCTGCTCTCATGATATCTCTACCTAATAACAACCCGTCTATACCAACAGACGCAACAGTACCTGGCCCTGCAAAAATACTTGCGCCACCAGAAGCTACTTCCATGGCAGCACCTGTAGTATCTCCTTGAGCAAGTCTATATGCTCCAAAACCTAACCCAGCTAAAAATCCTATAACAGGTACCTTTTTAATTGCTGCTTTAGCTCCTGCTTCTACGCCTTCTTTGGCAACCTTTTCTGCAACTTCTTTTGCAACTTTTTCAGTACCCTCTTCCGTGGCAGCTCTTGCTATATTATCTGCTGACTGTTCTACTAATCTACCTGTAGCCTTTTCATAAACTCTACCTGCTGAATTAATTGCTAAGTCGGCAGTTTTAGGTGTCATCATGTTTAATAAACCTTTTCCTGCTGTTACAGTTCCTTTAATTGCCTCTTGGCCAAGTGAGAACCCAGGGGCAACCTTAAGTATAGCTTTTTCAAATAGACTAGCCATTGTCAATGGCATTTTAAAACCTGCTGTAGCTTCTGAATCAAGAGGATTGTATGTTCCTGTTTCTGAATCATAACCTATAGCATCCTCAATATCTTCTCTCTTCTTGTTGAACAAAGAACTTACACCTGCTGCTAATGCTAACCCTGCTAGAATTTTACCTATAGTTCCGCCGGACATTCCTCCAACACCTTCTTCAATATTCTCCAACTTACCTAACATTTTCTTAAAGATATTTTTATCTTTATCTGCCTCAGTATCTATACCAAACCCTTCTGATTTAAATACTTTTCCTTTAACAGAGTCTCTAGGATCTCCAAATAATCTAGCTCTTTCTTCTTCTCTTGTTGTTGTATCGTTTTTAAGTCCTGTTGCTCTTTGTAAGTCTGCAATACTTTCTGCATAAGCTTTGTTTGCAGCTGGATCAAATCTTTCTCCTTTAGCATAATTAACGCCTGTAGTAATACTATCCTTAATACTGTTTCTAGGATTTAAAAACTCTTTGTCAAATATATTACCAAACTTACCACTTGATACAAGAGCATCTCGGGATCGGTTTAATTGAGCAAGTGTTTCAATACCCGGAGGTTTATTTCTATTAAAGTCATCTCCTTGTGCTGCCATTTTTCTAGCTGCTTGTATGTACTTGTCAAAGTCTACTTTTAAAGTACTGTCTTCATCTAATACAGCTTTAAGTCGTTCTATCTTGTTAGCATCTACAGCTCCGTCTGTGCTTATTCCTCTAGTAAATGAACCTAATGATCTTGTAGCATTGGCAACGTCTTTATTCCTACCCAACATCGTAGGCTGTGCAGCTACTTTAATAGTTTCTGCAAGTGCAGCTGCTTTAGGAGTCTCTTGTGAATTAGTATCATTGGCACTTGACATAGGGTTGCCAAATCTATCAACAATGGTGCCAGTTACTCCAGCAAGTTTTCCTGTTGATGCTCGGATATCTTTTCTTATACGAACTTCGGAATTATGAATATCTTTTCTAATATCTTGTCGTCCTCTTTGAGCAGCTGCTTCTTCAGACTTCAACATTTTTCTAATTTTTTCAGGGTTATTCGTAATTTCTCTTCTTGTTGTTAAAAAGTTTCTGGCAACATCTGCCACTTGTAACATGTTTAAAGCTTTGTTGCCTGATGCTATATCTTTAATAGCTGAAAGCTCTTCCGTATGGCCTTCATGATTTGACTTTATAGTCTCCTGTACATCATTCAGCACACCATCTGGATTTGGGCTACCAAATAACCGTTTTATTAAATCTTCATTATTCTCTGGCATTTACTTTCCTATACTTTTGTTTTACTTTCCTTTATACGGTCTGCTTTCTTTTTTAAATGATCTATTAAAAAAGTGACATAAACCTCTCTTTCCCATGGCATCATATTTTCTAGCTCTGTCAAACTATATTGATGTTCTTGCATAAGCAAAAAATTAGTCCTGTAATAATTTTCAAGACTCTCCTGAGAAAGAGTTATCCGAAAAAATGTTCATACCCAGAAATTACAACATAATTTTCCTCTGAACATTTAGGACAGGTAAACTCTAATGTATGTTCTATTCTAGGCATCTTTCTAAAATATTCAGTTATTTTTGTATAAACATTTAACGGAAGACTTTCTATAAACTCTATAACATCTTCTACAGTTTCTTGTTTAATGTCTAATACCTCTTCTCCATCAATTACATGATCTATACACATTGCTACAATGGTAGAATCATCTTCTCCTACCATTACTAATTCTGCTGTGGGCCACTTTAATTGGATTCCTACAGTTTCAGTAACTTTAACAAAACTTTCTACATCTTCATCTAATCCACTGACTTGCAAATCGTCTAAATTTAAATCATAACCAACCTTTTCATTACATTTCCCACAACCTAAATTGTAAGATTGTATTTCACCTGTTGATTTACCTTTTATTTTAATGAATAGATATTGTAAATCAAAGAGTGTAAACTCTTTTACATCTATATCATCTACGCAACAATTTTGTACAACTTGTTGAGCTGCTTGAACCATATCGGCCGGTTCACCACCATCATTAGCCAACATTAAAATTTTCTCTTCCTTAACAACAAAGGGTCTAAATCTAATATCCTTTCCTGTTGATGGTTGAGTAAAACTAAATATTGGCGTATCTATTTTAGGTAACATTATTTACTCCTCATATTATGTTCACACTTCTATGGTAGTCGAAGCGTTGGCGCCACTATTTTTGCCACCGTAATCTCCTATACCTACTTCAATTGCTTTAGACTCCCAATATTCTGCTGAGATAATTAATGTAGTTCTTACAACACCTGTTGCTCCCATACTCATTGGTATAAGGTTTAGAACTTTAGGTGTACATCTATATAACTCCCAGCTAGAACGATAATTGTTCTGGATGTCTAATGCGTTGATACTAATTTGCCCCCATGTATGTTGGGGGAGTCTGACTTCTTTAGATGTTGCGTTTACACAAAACGACATCCAAGATTCAAAAATTGCTCGATGCTCCCAATTGGCATCTGTATAAAATGTAATGTTTATTTCATTACCTAGAAACTGCATGTTTGTATTTCTGGTATGTGTCCAGTTTCCTACATTATATTCTTTGTTTGTTAACACCATACCAGGTACTTGAACTTCTTCTGCCATTAAAGTACATTTTAATGGAAAACTAGAACCGGATTGAACAACTTGTTCTGGAAATTGAAAACGACATTCAAACCTTTCTGTTCTTGCTAATTGTGTTGTTGCTATGTGAGACTGGAAACTATGTCCTGGTCCATACGGTTCTAGATTTGTAACACTGACTCCAGCATATTGTCCACCTTTTATTCCTGTGGTTAAAGCATTGCCTGATGTGTGAAAGTTCTTTCCTCTTATGTTGCGCCTTTGATTACGAACATTTCCTCTGTTGATTGATCCTCTTAAAAATTCTTTCCAATTCCAACCCATTATACCATCCTCCTCTTACGCTCTGGTTTAGTCATCGTGTTCCTATAAACTGTTTGAGCTGAAGCACCAACAAAGTCTTGTACAGGTAAAAATACTGCTGACTTCCAATGTATGGGGTTTATCTCTAACAACCTGCCTCTTATTTGTGTATTAAGATATTTTTTTACTGATCCTCTAACTTCTGGGAATCTACTAAAGTTTCTTATAAAAGACCAAGCAGATCTCATAACTGCTTTGTCGTCTAATGTAGTTCCTTCTTTAGAGTCTGCAACAGGCTCCATAAGTCTTTCTACTAATTCTGCTCTTATTAAAGGGCTTAAATAATGTAAGTTAATACCACTAAACCCTGTTGGTAAAGGCTCACTTATAATAACTAATGGTAGTTGATCATAATATGGCAAGTCTGCTTTTGTAAGTGGATCATATTGAAACAAATACATTTTACCTACTGTTAATTGTGTTGCAAACTTTCCTATATCAGATTGAGATACTTCATTATAGGTGTTCATACCTGTGGTGTAATCTCTAACTGCTTTTTGATACCAACGAGCAGACTGTTCTTTACCGCCTGTTCTAGAATATATATCGTTAAAAGGTTTTGTGTCCATGTATGTATTTATACTAGATACCCAATTCTTTCTCAGTAACTATTCTAAATTCCATGCCTTGCTTCTTACAAAAAGACTTAGCTGACTTCCATTTAGCTTCATTAACAGCATAGTTTGCTATTTCTTGTAAGTATCGCTTAGTTTTTCTTTTTCCTGCAGGTGGCGCTCTTGTAAATCTTTTAGGTTTTACTTCTATTAAATAACATTTTTTAGAGCTATTAGCATCTTTTACTTCCATATAAAAGTCTACAAAGTATCTATGAACTTTATTATCTATAGGACTACGATAAGGAATAACTATCTCTTCTGAATTCCAACCTATTACAGAACTGTTTAAATCACACCAGTTCATAAACTTCAACTCATAACTAGAACGATATGTAACAGATGTAGGATTGCCTAGATATTTACTAGGATTCCGAGGAATAAACTTTCCTTTATATATTTCTTTGGCATAAACCATATAAATAAGACTATAATGTTAATTAACTATTTATAGGGCAGGCAATGTCAGACGAACAAAATACGAAAACAAAAGATGATGTAGGAACAGGCACAGAAGATAACCTAACCATAGGACAGGAACTAGGTGAGTTCGTTAGAAGTGGTGTGGGTAAAGCTCTTGAAGCTGCTGAAGATTTAGGCGGTGGTATTAAAGATTTCATGTCGAATGAAGAAGGCACAGGAATGTTGGACTCCTTGTTTGACAACGCAACAGATGATGCCCGTAACGATCAATTGGCTAGAAATGCTTATCGTTACATTGACTATTTTAATCATCCTTTTGAAGCTATGCGTTATCCGCAAGAACTATTTAGTCAAAGCCAACCAAACGCAGTAGCATTTTATATTATGACTAGAAAAAATTCAATAGCATCACAAGCTGACACCAGAGGAACCTCAAATAAAAGTTATAAATTTAGTTCAAATGATTCAAGAAGACAAGTAGATTTAAGAGATCCTGAGTTTAGTACAGAACAAAATAGAAGTTCTGCTACAATAGAAACACAGAAAGATCTATTACAGGGAGCAGGTACATTAGCAGCATTAGGAGCAGGTTTAGCTTTTGCTTCAGGCAAAAAAATGAATTTAGTAAATGGAGCACTTACAACTACAGCAGCAGCAGCGGCAGGGTTCGTTACTTCCTCAGCAATATCAGACATGGGTTCTGATAATAGTTTACAGTTTTTAAACACAGCAATACATTTACATGTACCACAATCAGTTATATCACAATATCAAGCAAATTGGTCTTCAGAAGAATTGGGAATAGCAGGAGCATTAACAAATCGAAGAGTAAACCAAACAAGTGCAGCAGAAATTGTAGAATTAGCAGGTAGAGGAATTATAGCAGGAGCAGCAGATATACCAAGAGCTGCCGGTTTAGGTAATGCAAGTGTAGGTGGAGCAGTAGAGGCGTCTAGTAGAAAAGTAAACAATCCTTTTAAAGAACAATTATTTAAAAGTATTGGATTTAGAAAGTTTGCTTTTTCCTATGTATTTTCACCAATGAATGAATTTGAACTAGATCAAATGGAACAAATCATTAAACACTTTAAATATCATATGCACCCAGAAATTTCACCGGGGCAACAATTTTTAGTTTACCCTTCAGAATTTTTAATACAATTTTTACATTGTGATCCAGGCACAGGAGAGATACAGCAAAATACACACTTGCCTAGAATATCACAATGTGCGTTAACAGATATGAAAGTTACATATGGACCTGATGGTTCATTCCAAACACTTAAAGATACGCTTGGTGGCGTCTCAGAAGTAACTATGGAATTGTCTTTTACAGAACTAGAAACACTTACAGCAAACAGAATAACAGCAGGATACTAACATGTACTTTGACACATTACCTAAATTATTTTATCCATATAAAAATCAAACAAGACAAACCGTTATACCAGATATTTTTCGTAGGGTAATGTTAGACAAATATTTTGCTAATAGAATGCCTTTAAGAAAATATTATGTTAAAGATTACGAGACACCTGAAATATTAGCACACAAAGTATATGGTAGAAGTGATTTACATTGGATATTGTTAGTAGCCAATAATATAACGAATGTTAATAAAGAATGGCCAATGGCTCAAGAACATCTTGTGTTATATACAAAAGATAAATATGGAGAAAATAATAGTAGTGATACACACCATTGGATATTAAAAGAAGATAAAACAGTTATAGTAGATTGGACTGCCTCAGACGAACTTAACAATTTAATTGAGCCTGTTTCTAATTTAGATTATGAAACAGAAGTAAACGAAAAGAAAAGACAAATTAATATTGTACCTGAAGATCAGGTAAAAGATCTTATTGAAACATATAAAAAATTGGTAGGATAAATGTCTACACTAGATGAAAAAATAACCTTTCCTGGAGATGTATCAATTGATAGGTTAAGACTTTATAATAAAGATGAAGACCATATAGACTTCTCACTAGGACAAGCCACAGAAATACTTATATACGAAAGTATATTTGCGCCTTGTATGTTTGGTTCTCTTACTATTGCAGACGCAGATGCAATGATAGAAAAATTTCCTATAGTAGGAGGTGAAGCTCTTACTATAAAATTAAGAACAAAAACTTTTAATGATAATCAAGACAATATAATTTATAGATCATTTGTTATTGTATCCATAGAAAATAGAAAATTAGAAAATGATAGAGAACAAACCTATGTTCTTAATTTTATTTCTATTGAAGGTTATACAGATATGGTTAATACTATAAGTCAAGCAATACCAGGAGATACAGAGGGAGCGGGGGCATTTAACACCGCAAGGATTGCACAAAATATATTTGAAACATTTATAGCAACAACCGGCAGAGTATATTTAGAAAATGCTAAATCTAGTCTTGCTATATATGATGAACACGCATCAGACATTCAATATGTATCTAATAATTGGACACCTTTTCAAAATATGAATTATATTTGTGCTCATATGGATGAAAAGACACACCCAGGTTCTGATAATATATTTTTTGAAACTAACAAAGGATTTATTTTAACATCTATACAGGGACTAATTAGCAAACAAAAAGATGTGGTATTTGATCAATACTTTGTAGGGGGAACAGCAGAAAGAAAAAGAACAAAACAGATAAGTTTTAGAAGTAGAGATCTTATTAAAGAAGGATTTAATGATATTGAGGAAATGAAAATACCTAAAACAATAGATATCATTCAAGGCAATTTAAGTGGTTACCACGCATCTAATGTACAAGCATACGACATATATAATAAAACAAGAACACATATAGATTTAGATATAGAAGAAGATTTTGAAAAATATGTTCATACAGATGATGGTTTACCTATACCAAGTCATGTAGCCAGAAGTTCTGACTCCTATACTAATTTTAAAATATTAAATGGCAATACTTATGCAGGAATAGCTTCTGGTATATTTAATAAGGGAAAGAAAACATCTGAAGAAAAATGGGTAGCAAACAATGTTAGAAGATCACAATATTTTAATTCATTTGCTGACTATACATTTGAAATAGATGTAGCAGGAAGAACAGATATAGAAGTAGGTGCTATGATTTTTTTAAATTATCCTAGTACAAAAACAAAAGGCTCTGGCGGAGGCATACAAGACGATCTACTATTATCAGGAAAATATTTAGTGACAGCAATACAGCACAGAGTCAATATTGCCACAGGACATACAATGAAAATGGAAATTGTTAAAAACGGATTAGGTACAAAATAATGAAACAGAATTATGGAAAATTAGACATGCAACAACCTGCCTTTTGGTTAGGTATTGTGGAGGCTATAGGTGATGTAAATTCAGCAGGCAGATATAAAGTAAGAATATTTGGTTATCACACAGCAGATAAAAGTAAATTACCTACAAGGGATTTGCCTTACGCAGTTCCTATCAATCCGGTTACAAGTGCAGCAATGAATGGAATAATGGAAACTCCCAATCTTGTACAAGGTTCAACTGTATTTGGTTGTTTCTTAGATGGTTCAACAGGACAGACACCTGTTATATTGGGTTCAATTGCAGGAGAACCAGCAGAACAAGATTTCCAAGATGGACAAGGATTTTCAGATCCAGCAAAAGTATTTCCTAGAGCTGCGTCAGGAACAGCAGCAAAAGCAAACAATGAAGAAGGAATAATAGACGGAGCAATAGGTGCAGTAACAGATGCAGTAACAGATGCAGTTTCGGGTGCCATTAGTTCTTTAACAGGAGGCTTGTTAGACGGCGAGGGTGCTAATGATGCTGATGTAGGTACAGGCTATTCAGGAGTAGGGGAGCCAGACATATCTAGATTGGCTAGAGGTGAGGCAGCAGAAACACATTATTCATTAGTTAATCGTAGAGCTAAAATAGCAGACGTAAACAAAGACGGTGTAGCTACAGCAAAGGCACCATTTACAGACGATTCAGCCGGGACATTAGTTGCTGCTACAACCGTAAATGGAGATACAGAAACAAAACCATGGAAACTTCCTGATGCAAGAGGAACAAAACAAGACGAAACAGAATCTCCACAAACATATTTTGATCCTAAATCAGGAGGCAGTCCTTCAGGTTCAGAAACATCTTTATATCCTTTTAATCAAGTTACAGAAACAATTTCAGGCATAGTAAAAGAATACGACAACACACCTGGCAATATTAGAATATCAGAATTTCATCCAGCAAACACATGGTATGAGATACACAATGATGGTTCTAAAACAACCTATGTAAGTGGAAGCGATAATGTAGTTATTGAAGGAGACAGTAATGTCTTTATACAAGGCAATTGCAATCTTACAGTTGGTAAGAATATGAAACACAAAGTTATAGGAGATTACTATTTAGAAGTGGAAGGAAATATGTACCATTCAGTACATGGAGAACGACATGTATCAGTAGGCCAAAGTGAGAAAAAACCAGGTAACGATGTGTACGCAACTAAAGGTTCACAACACAAAGAAATAAACGGTTCTCAGTCTCATAATATTGGAGGCCAATTATACAATGTTGTTGCGGGTGTTCCACCAGGAACTAAAAAGCCTGAAACTTATGGTGTTTTCTTTAATGTTACTAATGGAATTGGAATGGCAACAGAAGTTGGTGAAGCTAATAAAGGATTTACATTGTCAACAGGAGGAGGGCCATTTACTATTAAGTCAACTGGATTTAATGTAGAGTCTCTTAATAATATTAAACTAAAAGCTAGAGACAATTTCCAAATAATGCAGAATGAACCAGCAAGCAAGGACGGTGAAGCAAATGAATTTACTGTGGTAACAAGGGCACCTGCTAAATTTACTCATGATGATACACATACAACCACAGTTAAGAAAGAGATTGCTCTTACAGGAGACTTAACAAGAGTAGATATAATTAAAGGACAGGATACATTAAAAGTAGATAATTTAGATATTATGAACCCTGATGATGGTGCTGTCCAAATAGACTTAACAGGAACATTAGATGCCTCAGTAGAAGTTAAAGCAGGAGATCCTGAAGTAACACTAACAGGCCATGTACACCCACAAGGTAATGATAGTAGAGGTGATACACAACCAGATACAGGTTCAGGAGTAGGCTAAGATGAGTTGCGGAATATCAGAAAAAGCAAAAGAACTAACAGACAAGTTAGATGAAATAGATCAAAAGATAGAAGATACATTAAATGAAATACCTGGTATTGCAGAAGCTCAAAAATTTGCAGATGAATTAGAGGGAGAAATTAATTCCTTAAAAGATAAAGTTCTAGCCAATGTACCCATACTAGGAGGTGGAAGTTTACCTCCCGAATTACAATCATTACAAGCAGATGTAGAAAAAGCAATAGGATTTGTAATGCAAGGTGTTAATGGAGTACAGGAAGTTAAACAACAAATGGAATATATTAAAGGTAAGTGGGGAGATGTTGACTTAGGAGACATAAACTCCATAGATGATTTATCAGATATGATAACCTCAGGTGCAGCAGATTTAGATAATTTATGTAGTGCAGTTACCAATGCTGTTCCAGATCCTAACAATCCAGCAAAAATATCTATAGAAGCAACACCTATAACTATACCTAAAATAGATGTTTTAGGTGTAATACTAGGAGATCCTTTACCTAAACTTAATAAACCTAAGCTAAGACTAATAATAGAAGGCCCTAGTACATCAGCAACAAATGGATTTAATGATGTTGTAGTCAATAGATTTAATCCGTGATGTATAAATACTAATATGGCAACGAACACGAAACAGCGTAAAAACAGAGTATATAAAGACATTGATTTGTCTTTCAATGTAAATGCTTTGTCAGGAGATATAGGAAAGAAATTAGATGCAAATGCAATTAAACAATCTTTAATGAACTTATTAATGATTGAACCATATGAGAGAAAATTTCATCCTGAACTTGGCTCACCATTATCTGAATTGTTGTTTTCTCATATGACGCCAGGATTAGAACAATCAATAAAGATAGTTATAGGACAACTAATAGAAAATTTTGAACCTAGAGTTAGTATAAAAGATATAGGCGTTAGAGCAAACTATGAAAATCAACTCTATGAAGTAGGAATTCATTATTTGGTAATAGGCGTAGACCAACCTCAAGGACTATCATTAAATTTAACAAGGTTAAGATAAAATGGCACAATTAAATGTAACAGAATTAGACTTTGATGCTATTAAAGCTAACTTGAAAAGATTCCTTGAAGGACAAACAGAATTCTCAGACTATAATTTTGAAGGTTCAGGATTAAATATACTATTAGAAATATTAGCTTATAATACGCATTATAACGGAATGTTAGCACACATGCTTGCTAATGAAAATTTTATAGATACAGCAATTAAAAGAGAGTCTGTAGTTTCTATAGCAAAAGCACTAGGATATACTCCTAGATCAAGAAGAGGAGCATTAGCAAAGGTTAATTTAACAGTAGTTCCTCCATCAACTTATACATCTACAACATTACAAATAAATAGAAACACACCATTTTCAACACAAGTAGATGGAGCCACTTATAAATTTTATCCACTAGATACGACAACGGTTAGTGCTTCAACAGCAGGCGGAGCAGGACCTTATTTCTTATATGGGACGAGTGTTTTACCTACAGCAGGTACTAAGGGCTATTACTATCCTGTTTATTTAACAGAAACGGCAGCACAAGCAGCAAACACAAAAGACTCAGGATCGACAACATATACATTTACAGAGTATCCTGGAGTTAGTTTTTATATACCTAACGATAATATAAACGAAGGCGTAGAGACTTTAGGTACTTCAACAAATCAAGCAGAAGGCGTAACAATAGATTCTGGTTTATCATATGGTATGTACACAGGACAAAGTGCATCATCTGCTACACAAACACAATTTAATTTTAACAGTTTAGCAATTAAAGAGGGACTTAGAGTAGTAAATAAATTTGTAGTTTCTCAAGGATCTTTACAAGGTCCTTATGTTATACCTAATTTAGCAATAGACACATCAACTCTTAGAGTTAGAGTACAAGAATCTGCTTCGGATTTAACAGTTACAACATATGTTAAAGCAGAAAAAATCTTAGATATTAAAGCAGACAGCAAAGTTTACTTCGTAGAGGAAGGAGCTGATGGTTTATATCAAATAAGATTTGGAGATGATGTATTAGGAAAACAATTAAAAGCAGGTAATATAATTTATGTAGATTATATAAACAGTAATGCTAGTTTATCTAACTTTGCCAAAACATTTGTCCTAGGAACAACACTTTCTAGTTCAGGAGAAGAGCTTACATTAAAAACAGCAATATCAGCATATGGTGGATCTTATAAAGAATCAATTGATGAGATAAGATATAATGCGCCTAAACACAATGCTACAAGAGATAGGGCAGTAACATCTGCAGACTATGAATCTCTTATATTATCAAGTAACTCAAACATACAATCATGTTCTGTTTGGGGCGGAGAGAAAAACGATCCTCCTATATATGGTAAAGTTTTTATATCTTTAAATCCTGTAGTTGGTTCTATAATAACAGAATCAGATAAGGATAATATAAAAACATCTGTTATAGATCCTAAAACACCAGTAGCTATCATACCAGAATTTGTAGATCCAGAGTTTACATATATAGGATTAGATATTAATTTATCATACGATCCTAAACTTACAACCCTAAGCAAAGGTGAAATAGAAGCGGTTGTAAACACAGCAGTTACAAATTATTTCAACATAGATCTTAATAAATTAAATAAGAGTTTCTATAATACAAGATTGCATGATGCCATTAAAGCAGGTGATGAGTCTATTATTACAATAGGAATTACAAACAAATTACAGAAAAGAATTAAACCTGAATTTAATGTAGCTAAAAATTATACAGTTATGTTCAATCAAAAATTACAACCTAGGGAATTGACTACCTCATATTTTAATCTTACAGTAGGTTCGGTAATTCATAAAGTTACTCTAGTTGATGTTCCTGGTTCAACGGTTGTTCCTCCTTCATATTCAGGAACTGGTGTAGTAAATGCTATTGCTTTAGACGGAACAAAGGTTTCAGAAGTAGGAACAATTGATTATGATTCAGGCAAAATTATAATACCTGCAATTATAATTAATACTTTATATGGAACCGAAACAAATTTAAGAATCAATGCAGTAACACAAAGAGATGTTAGAGATATTACAACACAAGCTCTAGTTAGAACTTCTGATACTTCTACAGCAGCAGTGGTTGCCAAACCAAGTAGAAATGTTGTTTTAACTTTAGATGATAGTGTTCTTGATGCGACTGTTAATACAAAACTAGGTTTAAAAATATCAGCAACACCTGAAGTAGAAGAGATCTAATGACAGACTTTATACCATCACATTATAGATATGTATCATCTATAACATTAACTAATGGAGGAACAGGATATAATAATATTCCTACTATTAGTATTGAAGGTGGTGGTGGTACTGGAGCAACAGCGGTTGCAACAGTATTTAGTGGTGAAATTACAACCATTACAATTACAAATCCAGGTTCAGGATTTACATCTAATCCAACAATTACAATTACGCCCAATGCTTTAGATGCTTCTGCTACAGGAGCAACAGCTACAATAACACTCTCAGCAGCACAGGGTTCTACAGCAATAGAAAATAGAAATGTTTCTTACTTAGTAGATAATCAAGTACCTGCACACATTAAAGAAAATCATTCTGGATTTGTAACATTCCTTAAAAAATATTACGAGTTTATGGATCAAGCAGGAGAGTCCGGCGATAGTATTTTAAATTACAGTAGTGATATAGACTATGCTTCTACAGATTTTTTAGAAAAGTGGCGCAGAGCTTTAGCTTCTGACTTTCCTAGAACAATAAAAACAAATAAAGATTTCTTTTATAAAAGAGCTAAAGACTTTTATGAATCAAAAGGAAGTAGACGATCTATTGAAACATTCTTTAGAACATTATACGGTGAAGAAGTAACAGTTGAATATCCAGGACAATACACACTTAAACCTTCAGACGGTATCTATAATGTAGAACGAGCGCTTAAATTACAAGAGTCAGAACATGGTGGTGTAAAAGAACCACTAGAACTTACAGGTAAAAAGATTGATATTCGTTACTACGAAACAACAGGCTCAGTAACAATTTTAAAAACTCTTGGAGCAACAGTAAAAAGAGTAGAAAAGAACACATACCAAACAAACGGACTAACACTACAACGATTTGAGTTGATTGTAGATTTTGATACAGTTACAACAACAGTAGAAGGACCAGGAGCAGGTGGAGCAGCAAATGCTACAGGTTGGGATACAGTCTCAGCAACAACAATTACAGCAGGTGGTTCAAGTTATACAAGTGCTCCAACAGTAACATTTTCAGCACCTACATCAGGAACAACTGCTACAGGAACAGCAATAATAACCTCAGGTGCTGTTACAGGCATTACAATAACTAATGCAGGAGCAGGATATGATAGCACACCAACAATTTCATTTAGTGGAGGTGGCGGATCAGGTGCTACAGCTACAGCAACCACAGGTGTTATAACAGGATTTACAGTATCTAATGGTGGTGGAGGCTATCACGCAGCACCTATAGTTTCTTTATTTCACGCATCAGGTTCAGGAGCAACAGCTACTTCAACTGTAATTAATGGAGTTATTACATCTGTAACAGTAACAGCAGGAGGCAGTGGTTATACAAGTGCACCGACATTAGAGTTAGAAACAGATGGACTTAAATCTTATGTTGTAGATGATGGTGCAGCAAATGAAAATAACGATATATATGGATACCTTGTTAGAGTATTAACAGGTGTAACATTTAAAACCTACTCTGGCTCAGAAACAGATGCTGGATTTAAAGTAGGACAAATTTATTTAATAAACGAAACAGGAGATGATGGAAGGGGTTATGCAGTAACAGGTTATTTTGCAGAGGACTACACATTTAAAGGTGGAGCCAACGATGCGTATGTAAGGATTACCTCAGTTACAGCAGCAGGCCTTCCAGCAACATTTACAGTTATCAACCCTGGTTCAACATTCTTAAACGCATCAACAGACATACCATTAGTTTCCCCAACAGGAGAAACATGTACAGTTACAATCGCAACCGGTTACCTTTTTGAATATGAGGGTAAATGGAAAGATGATAGAGGAAAATTATCAGATGTGAATGTAATTCAGGACAACAAAAGATATCAACCATATTCTTATGTTGTTAAATCCAATGTTGCACAAACAACATGGGATAGAAAACTAAGAGACACAGTACACCCTGCAGGCATGGAGGTGTTTGGAGATCTTATTGTAAGGAGTGAAATACTCTTTAACCCAGAATTTATTGTAGAAACAACAGGTTTGATTGTCTATAAATTTATAGCAACAGATGTAGTAAATACATCGGAAACTATAGCAAAAGTTATAGATTATCATTTAGCAACAACAGCTACATCATCTGAAAATCATGGCATTGCATTTACGCAAGGCACACATACAGAAGCCATATCAGCCTCAGATCAAGGTAATCAACCATATGTTGAGGATGGATATTGGAATGATAGTACAGATGGCACAGTCGCAGATAACTATTGCCTAGGCGATGAACAATTTGATTATTCATTAGGCAAAGGATTAACTGATTCAGTTTCATTATCTGACATTGTTGCTACTGGAGCTTCATACAATAGAACATTTACAGACGGGGCATCTGTAACAGACGTCTTACAAGTAGGTCATACTAGAGACTTTACAGAAACCCTAACAGTAACACAAGCATTTGTATTACATGCACAACATTCTAAGACTGAAGCAGTCTCAATTAGTGATGTAAATACAATTCAATTAAATAAAGGAGTTTCGGAAACATTAAATGGTTCTGACGCTCTAGACAGTATAAATACAAGTAAAGAACTAACAAACAGCGTAGCTGACATATCAGATGTGGCAGTTAAAGCACTAAGTAAACCAGCAGTAGCTGATAGTGCAACGGCAACAGATACAGGTATAGGATCAATACAAGATTATGTAGAACCTACTTACCTAAGTGAAGACTATGTTGGACAAGGTTGGACATTTACATAAACATAATTAGGAGATAACAATGTTTAAAAAAGAAGAACTAAAAGTCACAGGTGGACTTAGAGTTGAAATCAAAGACAAAGACGGCAATGTTAAAGATACTAGAGAATTAAAAAATCTAGTGGTTACAACAGGTCTAGGTTTTATTGCTTCTAGAATGAAAGAAGCAACAGCAGATGCTATGTCTCACATGGCAATTGGAACAGGAACTACTGCAGCAGCAGCTGGTCAAACAGCTCTAGTAACTGAAGCAGCCCGTCAAGCTCTTACAAGCACAACAGTTAGCTCAAATACAGTAGAATATGTTGCAGCATTTGCAGCAGGAACAGGTACTGGCGCTATCACAGAAGCAGGTGTTTTAAACGCAGCTACAAGTGGTACATTGCTATGTCGTACTGTATTTTCAGTAGTTAACAAAGGCGCAAGTGATTCAATGACAATTACTTGGACCATTACAATTTCTTAAGGGAAATAAATGGCACTAATACTTCGTAGACTTGGCAGAGTAGAATTAGCTCGTTCGTTCCACAGGGACATTAAGAATAATAACGACTATTTCCACTTTGCTGTTGGTAGGACATCTCCGTGGACAGATGATACTGTTCCGGAGACTCCTATTGACTCAGACTCTTATATCTCAGAATTTAGAAGAGGTATGATGTTTACACAAAGAATAGATTCTGCAGATGTTTGTTTGCTTACAACCAGAAGAAACTGGATAAGTGGAACAGTATATGATGAATATGATGATAGTTATTCATCTACATATCAATCACAATCAGGAGCAACAACATTAGCAGATTCTACATTTTTTGTAGTTACAGATGAGTTTAAAGTCTACAAATGTATTAGTAATAATAACAACGGACAATCAACAACCAAACCAACAAGTACAGGAACAGGTGTATTTGAATTGGATGACAAATATAACTGGAAATTTATGTTCCAAATCTCAGCATCGGATCAAACTAAATTCTTAGATGCTGATTATATACCAGTTAGAAAATTAACAGGCAACCCTACACACGATGTTACAGGAGAAATAGATAGTATTACTGTTACATCAGGAGGCTCAGGATATACAAGTGCACCAGCAGTAGTTATACAAGGTGACGGCGACGGAACTGCAACAGCTACAGCAACAATAGACACAAATAATTCTAGTGCCACATACCAAAAAGTTACAGGTGTTACGATAAATACATCAGGTTCAGGTTATAGTTTTGCTTTTGTATCCTTCACAGGCGGTGGGGGCTCAGGAGCAACAGGCTCTGTTAATTTAGGAGATGCAGATGCCTTACCACCTTTACAAAGTGCTGTAGAAGGTGCAGCAGTAAGCGGAACATTAGATAGGGTTATTGTAACAAATAACGGTAAAGATTATGCACAAGGAGATGTACAGGTATCTGTACAAGGAGATGGCACAGGAGCAGAAGCAAGTGCTTATGTAAATAGTGCAACAGGTGCTATTACAAGTATTAGAGTTACAAATCCAGGAGCTGGATATTCTTATGCTAATCTTGTTATTACAAATACATCGGCACCAGGAACAAACGCAGCAGCAAGAGGAATTATATCACCACAGGGTGGGCATGGTTCTAACGCACCAAGAGAATTGTTTGCTAGTAATTTAGGTATTACTGTAAACTTCTCAGACAATGATAATAGAGATTTAATTTTAGGAAATGATTTTAGACAAATCGGTTTAATAAAAAATATTACAAACTTAACCAATGTTGTTTATACAACAAATACAGCTACTTCATGTTATATAATAAATGTAGCAGATGTAAGTGATTACGCAGCAGATGATGAAATAGAAACAAATGATGGCGGTAAATTTAAAGTAATACAGATCGATTCAACAAACAAAAATATTTATTTAACATCTGAAATACCTCTAATAACTGATACATCAACATTAACAAATACCACTCAAAGTAAAGCGAGTCTGAGTATAAATAGTGTTACGAATCCAGAAGTTAAGAATTCATCTGGTGAAATAATTTATTTGGATAATAGAAGTCCTATAATTAGATCAGCAGACCAGGTAGAACAGATAAAGGCATTAATTAGGTTTTAACAAATGGCATTAAATTTAAACGCATCACCATATTACGACGATTTTAACGACTCTAATAAATTCCATCGGGTTTTATTTAAACCAGGTGTAGCCGTACAAGCAAGAGAGCTTACACAAATACAAACATTATTACAAGATCAATTAGGCAAAGGTTTTGGTTTTGTATTGCAAGAAGGAGCAGTCGTAACAGGGTGTGCAGAAACTGTAAAGACAAGAGAATGGGTTAAGATATTTGATACAGACAACTCCTCGGTTGCAGTAGATAATAATACATTAGCAAATTATGTTGGAGACACAATAACAGGTGGAACAACAGGACTTACAGCACAAATTACAAATGTCGCAACAGGAACACAAGGTGCTGCACCAGCAACTAAAATGTTGTATTTCCAATATACAAACGGTTCATCAACACATACAGAGTTTCAAACATCAGAAGTACTAACAGTTACTTCTACAGATTCAGGAAGAAATGGAGATACTTTTGTTGCATATACTTCAACTTCATCATCAGATCAAAGAGAACATTATAGAGGTACAACAAACGAATATATTTTAGACCCAGGCATTATTTATGCTATGGGCACATTTATTAAGACAGATAAAATTTCTTCACTTGCAGATAGATACATGAAAACATCTTCTGTAGATATAGGATTTGTTGTAACAGAAGCAACTGTAAGTTCAGCAACAGAATCTTCATTGTTAGATCCTGCACAAGGTTCATTTAACTATAATGCTCCTGGAGCAGATAGACTTAAATATACAGTAGAGTTAAAATCATTTACAGCATCAGACACAAAACCAGAAAACTTTTTTGTATATGTTAAGATACAACATGGTGGTCCTGTAAGAGCCAAAATAAAAGACAATCCTTTAGGTGGCCTAGGAGACATTTTAGCAAAAAGAACATACGACGAGTCAGGAGACTATACAGTTAGAGGCATGTTAGTTAGCCTCAGAGAACATTTAAAAGATGCAACTCAAACAAATGGGTTATACACAGCAGCAAGCGGTGGTAAAAAATTAGCATTAAGTTTAGGAATTTCACCTGGTGTTAGTTATGTAGGTGGCCACAAAAGATCATTAGCAACAACAAAAAGAATTAACTTACAAAAACCAAACGAATTTAAAAACAGAGAAGGGGTTCCAGTTTCAACATCATTTGGTAATTACTTACCAATTACTTATGTTTCAGGGATATGGGATATAGATGGTGGAGCTTCTGTAGATTTATATGACACACTACAAAACGGAGCATCTTCAGCAGCAGGAACAAAAGTAGGAACAGCAAAAGCAAGACATGTAGTATATAGCAGCGGAACAGCAGGTGCTACATCAGCAGTATATAGTTTATATCTATATGATGTTAAAATGACAGCAGGTAATTTTCAAGCTGTTAAAGGTGTAAGATATGAAAACGCTGTAGTAGATGGTATTGCCAATGTTAGTTTAACAGGTTCAATAGCAGAGATAAAAGAAACACAGCAAAATAAAATGCTATTTGCAATACCTAATAAGAATATAAAAACATTAGCATCTGATACAGGTAATACATACGATTACAGTTTCCAATACACAAAAGAGTTTGATGCTACACTACATACCTCTGATGGAGATTTAGATATTTCTTTATCAGGAACTGAAACATTTCCTTATGACACATCAAATACAGCTTTAACAGATTCAATTAAAAAAGCAAATATTATTGTTTTATCTAAAGATGGTTATACACAAAATGGTGGAGCAATAGCAACAGGACAATATATTGATTTGACAGCAGGAACATCTGTTATTAAATGTTCAGGTTCTCAAAGCATGAATATAGATCTAGGTGGAGCAGTTACTATTCCAGGAGCTGGAGAATCTAGAGATGTTAAAGTTTATGTAAATGTTCAAGTAAGCGATACGGCACCAGTTACAAAAGTTCTGGCTACAAGTAGAATTGTTAAAATAGATACACAAACTAACCCAGGTGGAAGTACAGGTCCATGGAACTTAGGTTTAAGTGATGGGTTTAAATTAACATCTGTAACAGCAGGAACAAATTCAGACTATTCAACAGGACAAGTAGATTACACAGATCAATTTAGATTCATAAATGGACAAGCAGATAACTTTAAAGGTCATACAAAAATAGGCAAAGCAGCAGAAGCTACTTTAAATGTGGCTACAAATAGATATCTTGTAGCAACAATTCAACACTTTACAGAAACAAATAACGGGGTATCATTTTCTTGTGTAGATAGTTATCCTGTAGATGACACTTCAAGTCCAGCAGCAAACACAATTAGAACAGAAGAAATTCCTGTTTACAGATCTCAAATACATGGAGATTTTGATTTAAGAGATTCAGTAGATTTTAGACCAAGGTTAGAGGATACAGCGGTTTCAACATCAACACTAGGTAGCGCTTCGGTTAACCCGGTAGAAAGTTTCGTAACAACAAGACCTTCAGGCGGACTTACAAACCCTGTACCAGCATCTACATTTACAACTGATTACAATTATTACAGAGGAAAATCTCTTAGAGTAGTATTAGATAGTGATGGCATATTTAGAGTATTAGAAGGAGCATATGGAGACAATCCAATTATACCTAATAATCCAGAAGGAACTATGTCATTAGCAACAATTAATCTGCCTCCTTATCCATGTTTATCACCTCATAGGGCTAAACAAGTAGGTAGGCCTGACTATGGAGCTACTGTAAAACAAATATCAAACAAAAGATTTACAATGAGAGACATTGGAACTCTAGAGACAAGAATTAAAAATCTAGAGTATTATGCCTCTCTTAACTTATTAGAAAACTTTGCTAAAGATCAGACTATTGTAAACTCTGGAGGCACAGACAGATTTAAAAATGGAATCTTAGTAGATGGATTTACAGGACATAATGTAGGAGCAGTTTTAGATCCTGATTATAAAATATCAATTGATCCTAAATTAAAACATGCTAGACCTTTCTTTAATACGGAAGCAATTTCTTTAACAAACTTTACAGATATTTTAACACCCGCTACAATAACAAATCTAGTGAGAACAGGTAATGTAATAACTTTGCCTTATAGATCTCAAGTTTTTAGGCAACAACCTTTAGCATCACAAACAGAAAACTTAGCAAAAGAATTAACATTCCATTACAATGGAGAAATTAGTATAACACCTGAAGTAGATAACTGGGTTGCAACAGATGTTCAACCAACAGTTACGACAAACTTTGATGGCAATCTTGATGCTTGGGAGAACATGGCAAGCGCCTGGGGAACACAATGGGGTTCCTGGGAAGATGTAGGTGCAGCACAAGTTACAAGCACTACACAAACATTAAACACACAAGGAACAAATAATTCAGGAACAGGAACAAGTAATTCTTCATTGTTTACAACTACAACAACACAGCAAAACCAAACAAGACAAGGCGTATCAATAGATATTAGTGCATCTACAGAATCACAAAGTTTAGGTGAGAAGGTAATTGATGTAGCTTTTGCTCCGTTTATGAGAAGTAGAGCTATAGACTTTACTACATGGAGAATGAAACCCAATACTAGAGTTTATGCTTTCTTTGATGGAGAAGATGTTAACGAACATTGTGGCCCGGTATCTACAACAACAGGCGCAGTAACTTATAACACAGCAATGACTACTGACGCAGAAGGTAGGATGGTTGGTAGGTTCTTAATTCCAGAAGGAACATTTAACACAGGCGCTAGACTATTTAAACTAACAGATAGTGCTACAAATAATCAAAACAATTCTAGAACATCAGCTGTTGCAACTTATGAATCTACAGGTTTAAGACAAAAAGTACAAGAAGATATTATTTCTTTAAGAACAGCAAATGTAAATGCAAATGTATTTGCAGAAGATAGAACAACAACAGATATATCTACAGATGTTTCAATTGGAGCAGGAACACCTTTACCACCTCCACCAGCACCGGTTATTATTGATAATACAGTAACAATAACAGAGGTTGTAGAAGTACCGGTTGTTGAAACACAGATTGTTACAGAAATTGTAACAGTAACAGAAACGGTACCAGGGCCTGTAACGATCGTAGAAACAATAATAGAAGTACCGGTTGTTATAACAGAAACAATCATTATAGAACCAAATCCTGGTCCAGCAGATCCACCGGAGTTTGTTGATTTTGGCAATAACTTTGATTTTGAATTTGATCTTTGGGAAACAATAGGAGCGGATTTCTGGAGCGGTGGATTTAGTATAGATCCACTAGCACAAACATTTAAAATAGAAAGTGTACCTGGCGGTATTTTCTTAACAGATATAGAATTGTTCTTTAAATCTAAACCAGCATCAGGTAATAATGGAGTTACATTAGAGATAAGGGAAGTTATTAATGGAGTACCTGGTCCTAAAGTAATACCTGGTGGTAGAGTATATCACACTAGAGGCAACATTAACACATCAACAGAGAGTGGTGGTGTTACAACATATAATGGAACAGTATTTAGATTCCCAGATATGTTATATCTTAAAAACAATACAGAATATTGCTTTGTTCCTAAACCAGAAAACGATGACACAGGATATGAACTTTGGATTGCACAATTAGGTGAAAATCAATTTGGAACAACAAATAGAGTAGACAAACAACCAGCAGCTGGTATGATGTTCTCCTCAGCTAATGACAGAACTTGGAGCGCCCACCAAGATAAAGATATAATGTTTACAATAAGAAGAGCACAGTTCCTAAAGAATACAGAATTCACAGGACACTTAGTAAACAGAAAACAAGATTGGATGAACCTTGCTTGGGGTACAGGTAAACCTACAACAGAAAGTTTCGTATCAAAAGAAAACATTAATGGTTTCTCATTTACTATAACAGGCGGAGGCACAGGATATACAAGTGCACCAACAGTTACAGTTTCTAGAGGTTCAGGCGATACATCAGGAACAGGTTTAGCTATTACAGCAACAGCATCGGCCGGCGCAATAACAGGATTGACAGTTACAAATCCAGGTTATGATTACACAGCAACACCTACACTTACATTCACAGGCGGTGGAGGAGGCTCCGGCGAGAACATTACAATTACTCTTAATAGGGGTATTGTAGATAGTTGGAACAGTTTAGACAAACAAGCAACTGTAGATGTTATAGCAGGCAAGTTTACAACAGGAATGCTTGTAGGTTCTTCCCTAGGATATGGAACAATAGAAAGTTTCACAGATAAAGTAGTTAATGATATTGCACTTAACTTTGGAATATTAGAACCAGCAACAGGAGTATCAACAACAACACATGTTGCTTTAACAGATACCGGAGCAGGTTCAGCCAATACAGGAACATACGAAGGTGTAGATATTAATGCTACAAATACACTAACAAAAGAAAAAACAATTTACAGTAATAGCAACGAACAAACAACATATTCTGATACAAGAACAGGCAGAGTTAGAATTAAAATGTCAAGTAACTCAGACAGTTATTCACCTTATATAGATTTAGCACAATCAGATCTACTATGTATTAAGAACCATGTAAATAATAGTACTACAAACGAAACAGGAAGAACAGGCGGTAACGCATCATCTAAATATATAACAAGGCGTGTTATATTAGAAGAAGGAATGGATGCTGAAGACTTACAAGTTTATATAGACGCAGCGATACCAGCATCTGGTTCACTTAAAGTATATGGTAAATTCTTAAACGCAGCAGACCCTGGAGACTTCCAAGAAGATTTAAATTGGGTTGAATTAGAATCTAATACAGCCCCTAAAGAGAATACAGAAGAATTTGCAGAGTATAGTTTTAAAATACCAACAAAATCTGGTGGTATAGGAGTGGAGCCAACTTCAGGGGAATTCCAGTATGATTTAAGTGTTGTACCTAGCATAGCGGTTACAGCAGTAGGATCTAATTATACCTCAGTTCCAGCAGTAGAAATTTCAGGTGGTGGAGGCTATGGAGCTACAGCCGTTGCCACAGTTGATGGAAGTAATCAGATTTCAGCGATCACAATAACAAATCCTGGACGAGGTTATACAAGTACTCCAACTGTTGCAATTAGTGGAGGCGGAGGTTCAGGAGCAACGGCGAATGCAGCAACTCCAACGACAGTAACATACACGGGCTATAAAACATTTGCAGTTAAGATAGTTCCTTTAACGACGGATACTTGTAAAGTTCCTAAGTTTAAAGATTTAAGAGCTATAGCATTACAGGTTTAATATGGCAGAATTTAAAAAAGACATTATAAATATAGAAAACGATAGAACAATCGTAAGAGATAAAAATTCTAAAGCTCTATTGAGTGTCAATTACGAAGGACTTAAAGCTTATAAAATTGAAAGAAATAGAAATAATAAAATTCTAGAGTATGAAAATGATATAAATACTTTAAAGAAAGACGTAACTGAAATTCGAACAGCATTGGAATTATTAGTTAAAAAATTAACATAGGACAGATAAATGGCAACAATAACATTAAGATCATCGAAAGGAAGTCCGTTAACCAATAACGAGGTTGACGCTAACTTCACTAATCTTAATACTGCCAAATATGAAGCATCGGATAACATATCTGTAGGAACAATAGCTGGTTCAACACTAACTCTAACAAGTAATTTGAGTGTAGGCGGTTCATCTACTTTAAGCGCTTCAGCAGCAGTATCAGCAGCAGGCACAACACAGGGAGCAGCCACAGCATTAACGGCATCGTACAACATAGTAACAACAGCCACAGCAAGCTCAGCAGAATGTGTTAAATTACCTGACTGCGCAACAGGATTAGAAGCTTTCTTATTAAACGATACGACAGCAACCATTAAAATATTCCCTAATACAGGCGAATCTATAGACGGCGGTTCAGCAAACGCTAGTGTATCACTAGCACCTGGGCATTCACTTAAATTAGTGGGTGTGTCATCAACCAAATGGAACAGGTTAAGTCCTGTTATCATTTACAACTCTTCAGGGACGCGAGTAAACTAAAATGAGACCACTTAGAATCAAAGCATCATCTTACCCTGTTAGTTCTTCAAACTTCGAAGGTTTGCAAGAAATGACAGATTCTGAAATAGAACAATATTATAGTGCAACATTATTAAAAGACTTTTCAGACAATACAGATGGTACTGGTACTGGAGAACTTAATGTTACAACAGACGGCTCAGGAGCAGGAACTACAATTGGTACTGTTACAGATACAAGGCGAAATGACGCGGTAGGAACTCACCCAACAGCAGGTGCTACAACCAATGTTAATGTATATACTACAAAACAAGTTAACGGAGTAGCATCAGAAAGTATTACAAATAGACCTTTAGGATATGAGTCTTCAGGTACGATAGGAATACATGAGTTTACAGATTCAGAACTTGATACAGACATTTTAGATAAAGTTTTAGGAGACTTAGTAGCACAAGGAAACTATGTTACAGGTCAATATAGTTTGGCAGCAAGTGCACCAGCAGGTGGCACATGGACTTCTAGATATACAATAGTAGATACTCAGGTAGACGAAACAAAACAAACTATGTATATTTGGCAAAAAACAACAGCAACAACAGCAGCAGTAGACAATTACAAACCATGTAAATTAGATGGCACATCAGTTAAAGAAATGTCAGTAGCTGAAATGGAACAAATTGTTCCTAACATGAGAAACAGAATTACAGATTCAACAATCGGAACATACGCACTACAATCAGGAGCCCCAGCATCAGGTACTTGGGTACAACAAGGCGACGCAGGTGGGTTTACAGACACAAGACATGAAGTAGGTTCACAAACTTATGAAGGTAACTATTCAGGCAACTATACAGGTGGTTACACAGGAGCTAAAACTTATGCAGGCTCTTATTCAGGTGACTATACTGGAGCTTATACAGGCAACTATGTAGGAACATCAGGATATGCAGGTAACTATACAGGAGATTATTCCGGAACTTACGCAGCAGACTATGATGGTTATGCTGGTACAGCATACGCAGGAGATTACGCAGGCACATATACAGGTTATTATGTAGGTGCTAAAACATATACTGGTTATTACTCAGGAGATTATGCCGGAACTTATGCAGGTAACTATGTAGGAACCTCAGCATACTCAGGTACATATACTGGTACATATACTGGTTACTTTGCCGGCGACACAGTACTCACATCAGAAGAGACAATCAGTACGGTAAAACTGTGGCTTAAGACAGCAGCTTAATAGTATAAATACTTTTTACATTATGGAGATATTATGGCTAAGAAAAAGGCTAAACCTGCAAAGGTAAAACTCGGTGACAAAGAATATACAGTAGAAACTGTTGACGAAGAAACCAAAACAAAACCTAAACCTAAATATGTATATCCTTATTGGTCTAATAAGGAAACCAAACATCTTATCGTTACACTAGAATATCCTAATGGAACTAAAGCTACAGCATCTGTTCAAGATATGGACGGAAACAATGCAGACTACAAAGCAATATTAGAAGAATTTGGCGAAGAACAAATTGACGCTAATACAGCAGAAGGCGTACAAAGAAGAGACGACCAAATTAAAAAACGCTTACAAAGAAAAGAATCTGAAAAAATTAGAGCAAAACAAGAAATGTTATTCGGTGCTAAACTAGAAGCATTTGAAATTACAGCAGTTAAAGAATCCAACAATACAAATCTAAAAAGACTTATTCGTAAAGCGAAAACTCCTATGGAAGTAAATGCTTATACAACTATATTATTAATGGAGTCAATGGATGAAGGAAACTAATTTTCCAGACAATGGCTTTGTAATTGTAGCATCCAAACACCAAAGATTTTATAAAGCAGCAGTCGATTGTGCAGAGTCAGTAAAACTTTTCTGGCCTGAAGCACACATTACAATCTTTGTAGACCATGAAGAATGGATTAAACCCACAGACTATAATCATGCAGACCATATAGTACATTGGGAAGTCCCTAATCATATTAGAGCTAAACTTTGGTCTTTAGGACAAACACCCTATAAAGGAATAACTTGTTATCTAGATGCCGACATGACATGTCAACATGAAGATGTAGAAAATATATTTGAACAATTACCTGAAGATCTAGATTTGTTGTTTACAAAAATAAGACCATACAATGCTAAAGTAACAAAACTATCTAATACAGAAGAGATGACAATGCACTGTGGAATGTTTTTATATAGAAACAAACCTAAGGTAATTGAACTAATGAACTCTTGGTATGGAGAATACTTAAAACAAAATGAAAGAAAAGATAATAGCTGGGTTAATGACATAGGCGATTATCCAGATGATGTAAGAAAGTGGGATACATTTACAATGTGGAAACTTCTTACATATTCAGATCACGGTGTTTTTTGGGATGAAAGTTTACATATAAGATGGAATTTTATTAATGGCCATAGCTATGATGAGCTAGAAGATGAAGAAATTGTTTTCTGGCATTATACAATACCTTCACATGAAATATATTTAAAGAAGAAAAAAATATGATATGGAGTGATATATCAGATGAATTGATGGATATACTAACACCATACTCAGATTGGTTCTTTCAACAAGACTTGACTTCATTAAATAAATTAGCAAAAGATAATCCTAAAAATACAGACACAATGGACAATGGTTGTTCAACAGAATATTTACATAAAGTGGTTGAAGCAGATGGACGCCATGAAGGTTATCCAGAAATATCATATAGTTATGATTTAAAAAGAGGCAATTTGCCTGGTGAATTCCAAGAGAAGTATCAAAACTTATCTACGGAATTATGTACATGGTTAGGTGCTCGCAATGAGGCAGTCCATGTTTATTATCCTATTAACGGTTTCATGAGTTGGCACAACAACTGGAACGCTCCAGGATACAACATATTATTATCATATACAAAAAATGGTGGAGGGTTCTTTAAATACAGAGATCCCAAAACCCATGAAGTAATCGAGATGTTGGATACACCAGGCTGGTCTTGTAAGGTAGGTTACTATGGTAGGGGTAGAGAGCCCGATAAAGTCTACTATCATACTGCTGGAACACACGAACCACGCCTTACATTAGGGTTCGTTATCCCTAATATTGACATGTGGCGGTGTATGATTGAAGATATCTCTGGAAAAGATGCTTCACATCTCTCCTAAGTTACTGTTCTTACAGTAAAAAAGATTTCAAAAAAACCCTATAAAGTGCTTGACTTATGGTCCTGTA
>Ga0315316_10000299_pt1 | contig 31826 bp, 14 predicted proteins | sample M160m3416metaG_FD_203702 | JGI IMG/M metagenome (GOLD analysis project Ga0315316, IMG submission 203702) | Ammonia-oxidizing marine archaeal communities from Monterey Bay, California, United States - M1 60m 3416 | ecosystem: Environmental > Aquatic > Marine > Intertidal zone | place: USA... | reverse complement strand
CATAGCAGGATGCACAAACTGCTCCGATGAGACAGAGTCCCATTCTACTTTGGACTTTGCAGCACTCGGATTTATTACACAATTCCAAGATCTACCTAGACTCTGGAGAGTGTCTTATAAATATAACTTTTAATTTATATAAAGAAGTATAAAAAAAGCCGATTCAACTTTGAATCGGCTTTTTTTTAAAGAGCAATGAAATACAACAGGCTACTGGAAATAATGGAGAGAGGCGGTTTCTTTTTCTTCTGGGCTTTTGGTCCAATATTTGCTTTCGTGAACTTTTTAAAACGAAGGTCAGAAAAAAAATAGGGTTAGGTTATTAAGAATAATCCTTGAGCATTTTCTTCAATTCCAAAGAATGTTGCTCCTCTTGACCAATTTTATTCCTTGCAAATTCCTCCAAGAAGACAGACTTATTCTCAACTTCTTTGAGTAAATCATTATATAGACTCAAAGCATGCAATTCATGCTCAAGACTTTCTTCGAGAATATCTTTTATCGAGTGCTGATGAGTTTCCTCAATGTCAGCAATCTTTTGGCTGGGATGCCCTTCTAAGCCACTCAGTAATTCTCCTGCTTCCTGGGCATGGACCAATGATTCATTTGCTTGAGCTTGAAGAAACTCAACAATGGGAATACGATAAGGACCGCTGACCATCATGGATGAGTGAGTATATCTAACGACGCCTGCCAATTCGTACTTCATGATGTTATCTAGAATTTTGCAGGTTTTCTGAATATCAATCTCTTTCATAGCTCTTAACCTTTGTTATTACTTTAAACAACTAAGATTCTATAGTGGATTTAAAGTAATTCAAGTTTGCATAAAGCTTGATCTTACTCCATGTTGTAGCCTCTTTCTCCATGACTCATCAAATCAAGACCCTGAGATTCAGTTTCATCATCAACTCTCAAACCAGTGATATAGGAGATTATTTTGAGGATGATCCAGGTAAAAACTGCAGTCCATACAAAAATAAGCGTAATTCCTAACAATTGAATCATCAGCTGATTAAGAGCGCCCGATTCTGAGATGCCGGATGCACCTGAACCAAGGAATCCATCTGGGTTTCCTACAATACTCAACATAATGATACCGAGCATACCGCCCACTCCATGCACAGGAAATACATCTAAAGAATCATCAATCTTGAGTACGGATTTAATGAGTTGAGTAGCATAAAAACAAACAATCCCAGCAAGTAAACCAATCAGTAGAGCACCTTCTGGCCCAACAGTGCCAGCTGCGGGTGTAATGGTAGCAAGTCCAGCAACCATACCGGTTGCAATTCCAACAACAGTCGGCTTACCATGCTTGATCCATTCGACCGACATCCAAACAAGTGCAGCAACAGCGGCACTTATGTGTGTGACAAGCATTGCCATGGCAGCATCACCATTTGCAGCAACTGCACTTCCTGCATTAAACCCAAACCAACCAACCCAAAGCATAGCAGCACCAATGACGACCATTGTTCTATTGTGAGGAGGAAGTGGTGTGTTTGGAAAACCTTTTCTAGGACCAATCATAATGGCGGAGACAAGGGCTGCCACTCCACAGGTTACATGAACCACAAGCCCACCAGCAAAATCAATCACACCAATTGATCCAAGATAGCCTCCTCCCCATACCATGTGACAAGCAGGAAGATAAACAAGAGTTACCCAAAATATTGTGAACAAACAAACGGCAGAAAATTTGATCCGCTCTACAAAAGCACCAATCACTAGGGCAGGAGTAATGATTGCGAATGTCATCTGAAACATGACAAAAAGTGTCTCTGGTATAGTGCCTGTGAGACTATCTCTACCGATTCCATTGAGCAAAACCGAACTTAAGTCACCGATATAGAGTCCCGAGCCTTTAAAGGCAAGACTGTATCCATAGATGACCCAAATAACTGAAACAATACAGGCGATCACAAAGCATTGAATCAAGACTGATAGAATATTTTTTACACGAACCAACCCGCCATAAAAAAGTGCTAAACCTGGCAAAGTCATAAATAAAACCAGTGCCGTTGACGTTAGGATCCATGCCGTATCACCCGAATTAAGTTCATTTGCCAATGCACTTATTGGGTTTAAAAATATGAATAAGGCTAACAATAGATTGAAAATATGTTTCTTATTTACTCTGCTCTCTTTGATCATCTTCATCTCATTAAATTAAAATAGTTAGATTGCGTCATTACCTGTTTCGCCAGTCCTAATGCGGATTACTTCTTCTAGATCTGTTACAAATATTTTCCCGTCACCTATATTTCCCGTCGATGCATTTTCGGCAATTGTTTCAATCACTCTTTCAGCCATTTCTTCAGAAACAATGATCTCCATTTTTATTTTTGGTAGAAAATTGACCTGATATTCAGCACCTCTGTAGAGTTCAGTATGGCCTTTTTGTCTACCCATGCCCTTTACCTCGGTAATGGTTATACCTTTAACACCAAGATTCGTTAAACGTTCATGAACATCATCCAGCTTAAAAGGCTTAATTATTGCTGTTACTAATTTCATTCTATTACCACTTAAAATTAATCAAGTAATAAAATCATCTTATCAAGATTATTGGAACTACATACTGTGAGGGGGGGGTATTTGCAGTGAGTCCCAATAATCATAAATTCTCTATTTATAAAAATAGACGGTTACTTTTTTTAGCTTTATCACCCAAGTAGATATGCTGGAGCGCAGTATGAAAACTATTATGGCGATGTATTGTTATGGAACTGTTTAGCTACTTGCTGCAAATTTCCTCAACCTTTGAAATATAAATCAGAATGATTTTTTCAGTCAAGTAGAATTGGTAGGAAGGTCATTTAGGTTGAATTATTTTAATATTCATATGGTTCAGTGTTGCTTTGATTTTTATATATTTTTCATTCACTTAAAATATTTACTTAATTGATTTATTGAAATTATAAATTGATAAGTACGGAAAATATAATACTGAATCAGTTAAAATATTTTTCCGCAAATAATCTATATTTTTCTTTGACTGATCGATCACATATTGTGAAAATTATGAGAGAAAAATATCTCTTCTTAATCAAATCTTAGAAAAAAGGAAACTCTATGAATGATCAAAAAAAATACTTAGTCACGGGTGCAAACAGAGGACTAGGGCTGGAATTCACGAAACAGATTTTAAATGGAGATCATATTGTCTATGCGGCATGCAGAAACATAGATGATATTCATGATTTGCAATTATTGTCTGAAAAATATCAAGAAAATTTAATTGTAGTGAAATTAGATATTAACAATCATGATTCAATTGAAGAGCTGAATGATGATCTAGAAGATGTTGCCATAGATGTGATGATTAATAATGCAGGCACCATTGGACCACTGCCCTACTTTGAGAATACCCATAAACAACATTTTGGAACAATTGATTACGATGTATGGTCTGATGTTTTCAAAACAAACCTTTTTGGGCCGGTTAAAATGGCTGAAACATTTCTAGATCAAATCAAAAAAGGTCAAGATAAAAAAATGATATTTATATCAAGTGTGGTCGGCTCAATTGCTGATGATCACCAAAAAGCTTTTGCGTATGCCACCAGTAAAACCGCACTCAATAAATCCGTTGCCTTGTTGGCTGATATTCTGAAAGATGAAGAAATAAAAGTTCTAGCAATGTGTCCGGGCTATGTAAAAACAAGAATGAATGGTGGTGGAGCCAATCTTGAGCCAGAAGAAAGTATCGAAGGTATGCTAAAACAAATAGACGATTTAGATACCGAATCTTCAGGCACCTTCGTAAGATACAACGGCGAAGATATTAATTGGTAGAAATTGAGCATGGCACGATCAATTGATAGCATCATCGTCGGCGTAAGAAGCATCGATAAAGCGACTGATATGTGGGTAAGGGATTTCGGTCTTGACATTGTCTCTGAAAGAAATGGGATAGACTTACACCTCTCAAAACTTTGGGGGCTTGATGATGATCAAATTGAAAAACAAGTACTATTGACCACACCTCAGGTTGAAGTGGGAAGAATTCACTTGGTCCAATTCAAGAAACCATTGCTTCCGGTTCGACAACATGCAAATGCAACAGATCTTGGTCCAAAAAATCTGGATTTGAAATGTCTTGACCTACCTAAAAAGTATCATGAATTAATTGACCTTGGTTATTCATTCAGATCCAAATACGTTGCTTATCAAATTGAATCCATTGGAGCCGATGTATTGGAAGTTCAGATGCCAGGTCATGATCACACCAATATTATTTTTGTCGAGGAAATAGGTGAAAAAATAAAGCTATCAACCAAAGGCTATGGTGGAATCACATCACTGGTCACCATCGTTTCAGACTTGGAGGAAGAGACCGATTTTTTCATTGATTTATTCTCACTAAAGGAAGTTGTGAGTGAGGATCTTTTTGGAGATCATGTTGAGAAGATGATTGGGCTGCCCAAAGGTGGGGGACTACGACTGAATTTACTCGAAGGTGATGAAATTGATCAGTATGGAAGGGTTGAGCTCGTTACCTATGTAGGCGCAGAAAAACAGAATAATTTATATAAAACAGCAAATCCTCCTGCACTCGGAACACTGCATTGCCTATTTAAAGCAGATGATTTATCCATAATAAAAGAAAAACTTCGAACAAGATCAATGCCTTTTGAAGAATTTGAATCCCTTGATCTCATTTATGGAAAAGGTGAAATGATAAGTTTTAGATCACCTGCTGGACTTAGGATCGATGTACAAAAATTTGAGACCTAATAATCGATGAACTGAACAATGGTTTTCCCAAAGTTTTCACCTTTCATAAGCTTAATGAAATGGTTGGGTGTGTTCTCGATGCCAAAAACAAGATCTTCTGAATAATTCAATAACCCATCCTCATACCAACCGCTGGCATCCCTTATAAAAGAGTCCCTCATGTGCTCAAAATCATAGACAACAAATCCATATATTGTTGCTCTTTGCTTGCAAATATTGCCCAAATTTGGCCCAGATGGTGGTTTGTTGGAGTTATATTGACTGATCATACCAGACAAGATAATTCTTGAGTTTTGAGCTAAATGCTTGGATAAAACAATGCTCTGAATGTCTCCGCCAGTGTTATCAAAGAATATGTCCACGCCATGCGGACAAAACTCTGTGAGTTTTTTATCAATGTCTTCACTCTTTCGATCAATGCATTCATTCATAGATGCATTCTCAATCGTCCACTTACACTTTTCTCTCCCGCCGGCAATTCCAATGACTTTTGCATTTTTTATCGAGGCGATTTGGCCAACCATGGATCCAACGGCTCCTGATGCAGCAGATACAAGAACCACATCATCCTCTTTTAATTGAGCTGGCCCAAGAAGCGCAGAATAGGCAGTAAAACCGGGCATCCCAAGTATACCAAGTGCAGTTGTTACCGGTGCTGATCCAGTATTGACATGAAAAACATCGGTGCCGTCTGAAATAGCATGGCTTTGCATGCCTGATTCCATTACTACCAGATCCCCTTCTTTAAATGATTTATTTTTTGATTTAAGAACCCTCGAAATAGTTGACCCTCTTGGAACATCACCAACTCCAGGAGTAGAAAAAAAATGTCGACCCACCATGGTCACTCTTACGTAAGGGTCCAATGCTAAATAGATAGTTTCTGCAAGAAATTGACCTTCTTTTGGTTCTTTAATATGAAGTCTCTTTAACTTAAAGTCATTTTGATGAGGTATTCCAATTGGCACCTTTTCAAGTGTAATTTTTGTTCCTTTATCTTTCATTTTTTTAAGCAGTTTTTTTAAATTCCAAGGGAAAAAAATAACCGTACTAACCTATAAATAATTTTTGATGTTATATTATTTTATATAACTAATATTTTTTCTCTCTATAAAAAATACTTAAAACCTTGAAAGAATAAATAACTAGAAATTTACTTATTTGAGATAAATATAATGAAAAGATACAACCAAGCACTAACTTTTGATGAATGCGTGACTAAAAATCAAAAAATTCATAAAAACCTGGAAGCCAGAAACATATTGATACCGTCCCTATTCACCCTCACTCTTACTGCTTGTGGTGGAACATCAAATCTTATACCCGTAGCTGCTCCTGATTCAACTTTAACCTTAGATGAAGACAGTAATGCAATTCCAATAAATATTGCAGCTCCCACAGATGAGGATGCAAATGATACGCTTACCATCACAGTTGATACTGTTCCTTCAGGAGGAGAGATTCGAACTGCTTCAGGTGAAGTTGTAACAGCTGGGTCATCTCTAACGATAGAAGAGCTCACAGGGCTTACCTTCACACCAAATCCAGATTTTAATTCAGATCAGCAAACTATTGGAACTTTCCAATATACCGTGTCAGATCAAGCTGGTGGAAGCGATTCATCAACAGTCACTTTTCAAGTTAATCCAATCCAAGACCCTCCAACAATCACTTCAAACACTGAATTTGTAATAGATGAAAATACAACGCTTGTTACAACGATTATTGGAGACGATCTGGATGGCGATACCCTGACATACAGTATCTCAGGTGGCTCTGATGGTGCTTTATTTCAAATTGATAGTTCCAGTGGAGAAATAAGTTTTATTGAAAAGCCGGATTATGAGAATCCTTTGGATGATGGTTCAGACAATATTTATGAAGTGGAAGTCTCTGTTGATGATGGCAATGGCAATACGGCATCACAAACGATTTCAATCACTGTTAATAATACCGATACGAGCATGACATTAAACGGTAAAGAAATTAACGAAAATGATGCTGGTGCAAATATCGGTTCACTCGATACATACATTGATGATACGTCAGCTACTGGTTCTGTGAGCTATTCAGTATCGGGAAGTGGTTCTGAGAGTTTTGAAATAGTAGATGGAGAATTGAAACTCAAAGATGGCGTTCAACTAGACTTCGAGTCAAAGAGTAGTTATGCGTTAATCATAACAGCTACTGATGATGGCGGACCGAGCACATCATTTGAATTCACTATAACAGTCAATGACCAAAATGATGCACCAACTGGGGTCAGTCTTTCATCACTGGGAGTTCCCGAACAACTTGATGGAGCTGATATTGGAACGGTCACTGTCTCTGATCAAGATGCAGGAGATACATTTACATACTCAATAAGTGATGACAGATTTGAAATAGTTGATGGAGTTCTAAAACTTAAGGCTGGAAATACGGTCGCTTATAGTGAAGAGCAGACCATTAGCTTATCAATCACTGTTACTGATGCCGCTGGAGAAGAGTTCACTCAAGAATTTACTTTGATAGTAGGTTCAATACAAATTAGCTCTACCTCATTTTCTGAAAATTCTTCAGGCGTGATTGTGGGTGACTTGTCCATTACTGATCCAGACTTTAGCTCTAATGTTACTTACACACTATCAGGAGCCGATTCAGCCAATTTTGAAGTTATCAATGGTCAACTTAAACTAAAAGATGATTTTAGTGCTGATTTCGAAACCAAATCTTCTTACAGCATCACAATCACAGCAACAGATGATGCTGGCAGTGAAGCCTCGCTTACATACACCATAAGCGTATTGGATGTTAATGAATCGCCAACCGGAGTCAATTTGTCAGCATCTGTCATCGATGAGAATGTCGATGGTGCAATAGTTGGAGACCTCACCACTACGGATGTGGATGCAGGAGATGCTCATACCTATGAACTTACTGGTGCCGATGCCGATTCTTTTGAGGTGGTTGATGGACAGCTGAAATTAAAAGCAGGTGTGAGTGCAAACTTTGAGAATAAAAGCACCTATTCAGTGACCGTAACCACAACCGATAGTGGGGGGCTCACACTGTCAAAAGATTTTGCTGTAACGATTAATGATGTCAACGACCCCGTTATACTATCAACGGCCATAAGCAACCAAAGCAATAATGAAGACTCTGCATTTAGCTTTACCGTCCCATCCAATACCTTTACTGACGAAGATGGCGATACACTTACTTATACAGCAACCCTAGAAGACGGATCAGCCCTTCCGACTTGGCTCAGTTTTAATTCAACCACAGGCACTTTTACTGGAACTCCACTCAATGATGATGTGGGAACAATCGTTGTGACTGTGACTGCCTCTGATGGCAGCTCTAGTGTCTCAGATACCTTTAATCTAACAGTGGTCAATACCAATGATGATCCTACCGCGGTCAATTTGTCAGCATCTGTCATCGATGAGAATGTCGATGGTGCAATAGTTGGAGATCTCACCACCGATGATGTCGATGTGGGAGACAGTCATACCTATACCCTATCGGGTGCTGATGCAGATTCTTTTGATGTGGTCGATGGACAACTGAAATTAAAAGCAGGTGTGAGTGCAAACTTTGAGAATAAAAGCACCTATTCAGTCACGGTCACTACCAGAGACGTATTTGGATCAACCTTTGCACAAAGCTTCAATGTAACCATTACTGATGTGAATGAAGCTCCGACTTCTATTACATTATCCGCTTCAGCCATCGATGAGAATGCAACAGGAGCAGTGGTGGGCACACTGAATACTGCCGATGTGGATGCCGGGGATACCTTTACTTATGAGATTTCTGGTGCCGATGCCGATTCTTTTGAGATTGTAGAAGGCAAGTTGCAACTGAAAAGCGATGTTAGTGCGGATTATGAAACCCAAACCAGTTATAGCGTCACGGTTACGGCAACTGATAGCGGTGGTCTGACGACATCTGAAGATTTTACAGTGAATGTAAATAATCTGAATGATAATTCACCTTCGTTTACGAGCAGTAATTCTGTAGAAATGGCAGAAAATTCAAATTCCGTTATTACAGTTGAAGCCACAGATGCAGATGGAGACAGCCTGACTTACTCAATCAGTGGAGGCAATGATTCGGGTTTGTTTACGATTGACTCGACTACAGGAGAGTTGACACTGCAAGCAAAAACCAACTCTCTTACAACCACAGCGACATCTCTTCCATTTAAACTGACCAATAAAGTCGACAATGGAGATGGCACCTATACATTTGACATTGAGATTGATCCGTCTGTGGCATCTTTTGCCGCAATCAATAATTTTAACATTGTATTTAACTTTGACAGCAGCAAGATCTCATTTGATAAAAATGATGTAACCATTGATATAGATTCTTCACTTGAACTCATCACATCCTCTTCGGGTACGGTACAAATTCAATGGGCAAGTGCAAGTTTTACAAATGATTTTACAGGCGGGAAGGTTGGTAGTATTACAATTACACCAACTGCTGGCGCTGTGGATCCTCAAATTACAATTGAAGGAACGCTAGCTGGTGGTGTGATCGACAGCACAGATTCAACTAACTCGTCTAGTACAACCATTTATTCATGGACTGAGATAAGAACTGATTTGGATTTTGAGGATCCTCAAGATTCAGATGGAGACAATGTCTATGAAGTAACCATTACAGTTTCTGATGGTCTCAATTCTACGACTCAAGAAATCTCGGTTACCGTGACTGATGTCAGTGAAAGTGGAAAACAAATTAGTGAGAATGATAATGGTTTAGATGGAGGGATTGATCCAGATGACTTCAATGATGACTCAGTAATACCAAATATTAATGCAGACGACTTTGATGCATTGACCAATATTTACTACTCATTCGACTTTATTGATTATATGGCAGAAGAAAATACCGTTAATCAGGGAATAGAAAATCTAATTGATCATAATTTTGATATTGATCTATCGAATACGATTAATGATGAAGAATATTCATTCGATGCATTGGGTGAAATCGTACAAAATGTTCATCACTCCATTGATTACCCAATGGATGATATCAGTCATGAGAGTTATTATTACGAGCACATCTAAACTCGTAATCACAAAATGACCATCACCTTTACATTCGGCAACAATAAGATCCCTGTTGCTGGTGTAAAGATCATCATGACCGAGTCCGATGGGACGGTCACCGTCTTGACCACAGACAGCAATGGTCAGGTCACGCTTCCCACCACATCCAATACCTATACCTTGCAAGCTTCACTGGCTGAAACTGGATCCAATCCAATCAGTGTCACCGATGCCATCAAGATACTGCAACACAATGCGGGGCTGATCACACTGGATGCCGATCAAATCAAGGCGGCAGATACCGATGGGGATGGTGTACTCACGGTCACCGACGCCATCAAGGTACTGCAATACAATGGGGGGCTGATCACGTTAAACGAGAACTTGATCTTCTTGGATGCCAACACAGGCAAGCCACTCTCTGAGATCACCTTTAACCCGGGAGACACGCCCACCATATCCGTGATCCGACTGGGAGATGTGGATCAGAGCTTCGATCCAACCACGATCACCGATCATGCACCGATACTCACGGGCAAAACAACGCTCACCATGGATGAGAACGAGACCACTGTTGCCACGCTTGTGGGGACCGATGCCGATGGGGACAGTCTCACCTACTCCATCACGGGTGGAGCCGATCAAGATCTTTTTACCATCGATGCCTCAACGGGTGTCTTGACCTTTAAAGCAGGACCGGATTATGAAGACCCATTGGACGACGGTGGAGACAATCTTTATGACGTAGAAATCACGGTCAGTGATGGCACCAACAGCAACAGTCAGGCACTGATAATCAGTGTGTTGGATCTGAATGAGAAACTGAAACTGACCAACAAGATCATCAATGAAAATGAGGCGGGAGCCACTGTGGGTGATCTATCCATCAATGACGATGACTTCGGCAACGACAACATCACCTATGAGCTCTCTGGAGAAGATGCTGAGTACTTTATCCTCGATGGAACCACAATAAAATTAAAGAGCGGTGTCAGTGCGGACTTCGAGACCAAGTCGAAATATACACTGACTGTTAAAGCAACCAATGCAAGTGGAGATACCATCACCGAGAAGGTGGTGGTGAAGGTAAACACAGCTCCCACAGACATATCGTTATTTAATGACAGTATAGTTGAACATATATATGGACAAACTATTTCAGTACTAAATATTACTGATCAAAATAGTGGTGAGAATTTTAGCTATGAAATAATTGGTGGCGATACTAATTTCTTCGAGGTAACTGATAACGGGATATTAAAGCTTAAAGATAATGTATATGCAGACTATGAATATACTAAATACATCATGGGAAGAGATCTCACGGTGACAGTTAGGGTAACCGATCAAGGCGGACTGAGTTTTGATAAAACTTTGACTATAAAAACTACGAATGTTGATTACGCAACCCCATGGGCTCCTGATTTATGGACCTGGCCTTGGGTTGTTCCATCTGATGACAATGAGATCAATGCTTTACTAATGTCTAAAGGTGGCTATCCTGGATATTATGTGAGTTTAGACCCAGATAATGATCCAACGACCCCCTTAACCGTCACATATAGCCTGATTCGGACTGATTCAGTTATCTCTAGTTATTACTATGGAAGTGATGTCTATAATTACATTGTCAACGGGTCCGAAGAATGGGAGACCATGGTCGATCAAGCCTTTGAATATTGGGGCATAGTTTCAGGTATTAATTTTGTAAAAGTAGAGGAAACCGACACGCAAGTAGGTGATATCAGAATTGGACTCTCCTCAGGAGACTTTGGGAATTCTGGTGGTTGGTCGTGGGCAGACCTGGGGCCATACTCAGAAGATGGTTTTTCATACGGGTTCATTGAGGCTTCACAGCAAGGTGATATCTGGATTCGAGCAGATTATGATCCGATCAATGGCGGAAATTATGGTCCAGCTATACTCATCCATGAGATTGGTCATTCGATTGGACTATCACACCCATTCCATGATGATTTTAATTCTTCACTAGAAACCAGTACAAATCTTTACTCGGTTATGGCTTATGCTGGACATGCTTATGTAAGAAACGAATGGGATACTGACGGTGATGGAGAAATTGATTACTATCCTCAATATTTATATGCAGCTAAACCTTCAATCAATGACATCAAAGCGGTTCAGTATATCTATGGTGTGGTTCCTGATCACAACGAGGGTGATACAGAATACATATACAGAGGTCCTGTTTACGATACGATTTACGACACCGGCGGAACCGATGTCATTGATCTCTCCTATTACAGCATCGATATAACGTTCAATCTCAATGGAGGAACGGTATCGTTCATTGGAACAGATGAAATTTGGTTAAGCACTCCTGTTGCGGTAGGTTCAAGCAATACTTCCTGGGATAACTTATCTGGATTTCCAATATCAATAGCAGAAAATACCGTCATCGAAAATCTGGTCACCGGTAGTGGGAACGACAAAATTACATGCAATGTCGTTGCCAATCAAATCACTTGTGGGGATGGACTGGATATTGTCTATGATATTTCTACAGGTGATTCAGTATTTGGTGGTGGTGGAAACGATTATTTCCATCCTATTTCAGTGGACTTTGAGATCATTGATGGCGGAGAAGGTTTTAACTATTTAGCACTCAATAATATTGAAAAGCTGGGTTCAGAAATTAATCTTGATGATTACAATAATTCCACTTTCAAAAATATACATGCCCTATCAATTGACAATCAATCGGCAACACTGCTCAGGCTGTCACTAGATTCAGTACTAAACTTTAATGATGTTGAAGTCACATTAGATGTGGACGAAGACGGTGACAATGATTATATCTTTTATATTTATGCCGATCGATACAAAGATACCATCTTACTTAATTCCTCTGTATGGACTTTTTATAAAACGATTACCGATGAGGATGGTCTTGTTTTTGATTATTACACATCAGATGGCGGAGACACCTACTTTGCCGCAACCAATGGCTCAGGTGTTTTTGGTGACTTCACAGGCTCTGAGTCCAATGCTCTTAGCAGCTTAACATTTGAAGAGAATCTTGCACACAGTGGCGTTGGATTGGCAACACCGGTTGACGTGGATCAGCTCTCGCCCGAGAGTTCACTCTCCTATCAGATATCTGGTGAAGATGCATCGTTGTTCTATATCGATTCTAATAATTTCTTAAGAATCAAACCAGGTCTAATGATCGATGCTGGATTGGGAACCCTCTCTACTTCAGACGCTAGCCTTCCTGTAACCCTAGACGATTTCGCAGTTTTTGCTCGAGGGACAGGGGCTAAAGATGGAACATATGATATATGGATTTATATCGACCCATCTGCCCATTCATTCTCAGCCCTTGCAGGATTTACAATCACAATAAGTTTGAAAAATGCTACCTTAACTGCATCTCTGGCTGGTGAGCTCTCAGGGGTTACATATGAACAAGGTGATGATTATATTACGCTTACTTGGACTAGTGATGATGGGTCAAACTCATTTCAGGGTGGCAAGCTTGCAGGCTTTAGCTTCATACCCACTGATGGTGAAAGCCCACAATTTGTCATCGAATCAAGTCTTACAGGGGGAGATGATGGATCCACTGAAAGCACTGAAAGCACTGACAGTACAACGTATACCATCAATGACAGTCCCGATCCGTTCAACATCACTTTAACCACTGGCTATTATGTCGGTGATGACTTCGTTTCTCTGGGTATTTCAAAAGATTATGAGATCACCATCATTGATGGGGAGGAAAATTCTATTTATTCAGACTCATCATCAGAGATAACCATTGGTACCGATAAAGATGATTACATCTTTCATTATGGGGGCGATAAGCGAATTGATGGAGGATTGGGTAATGATACGCTCACAATTTTGGCTTATGCTGGAATGTCTGGATATTACGATGTCACCAGCGATCTCTCAGCATTAATTGGCACCATCTATGTTGATAATTCTGAGAATATCTTTGGTAATTTCTCAATTAAAACGGTCTCAGGAATAACAAAAATAAGAGTCAATCCTAATGCTGGATCAACTTATGAATACGATGATATAACCCTCATCAATGTTGAATCCATTAGCTTTTATAATAATGCATACCTAAGGCTCAATACCGAGCTTCCAACGGAGAGCATCATTTGGGGATCACCGGACAATGAATCGTTAGTTGGAACAGATGGAGATGACTTAATTGATAGTTATGGTGGTTCAGATCAAATCGACGGTGGTGATGGCAGTGACATACTAGCAATCTTCTCATCAATGGCTAATTTTGATGTCCAAACAGTCGGTGGAATCACGAAGTTCTACTCTGCCTATGTAAATTACTATAACTATACAAGTGCCTATTGGTATTCTCAATATGCATCCAGAATGGTGAATGTCGAGAGCATTGAATTTACGGATGGCTCTTTGGAAATTGATTCATCATCTCCAGCAGAGAATTATATTTTTGGAACAATCGATTCAGAAGTGTTAGTGGGCACAGAAAATAGCGACATGATCGATAGCGCTGGTGGTCATGATCTAATCAATGGCTATGGTGGAGATGACTATCTGGCTTTATTTGCTGAAAAAAATGATTTTACTTTTTTTGGGGAACTCTTAACCATTGAGGGAATCACTAAAACTATTTCTGGTTGGTCATACTCGGAAGGGATTTCAGCAGCATATAACGACTATGTAATTACGATGATCTACGTTGAAAATGTTTTATTTTCAGACGGTGAATCGCTTGAGATAAACACTGAAATAAACGAAGAGAATATTTATATTCAGACCTTTTCTGACGAATCAATAAGCGGAACTGATCAAAGTGATCTGATCGATAGCGCCGGTGGAGATGACTATGTCGATGGCTTAGGTGGAAACGATACATTAGTTATATTTGAAGATAAGGATAAGTTTGAGTTTTTCACCGTCGCTGGAATCACAAGATTTTGGACAAACAGTGGCGATTTGCTCGGAGAGTATTATAACTATGGAGTCGTCACATCAATCAATGTTGAGTCTATTGCTTTCAGGGACCAAACAGTCGAAGTCGTGACCGATTTACCTGGAACCAATATCATTTGGGGGAAACCTTCATATGATTCCTTAGTTGAAGATCTCATTGGAGGTGACAGTGATGACATCATTGACAGCTTTGGTGGGCATGACTTTATCAATGGTAAAGCTGGCAATGACACTCTGGTCATATTTAGTGAAGAAGGCAATTTTGAGATCATCTCAATACTCGGTTATACAAAAATGATGGGCAATACCAGCACAGCATATGCACTTCAGAATGACTACAATGGCTATGTTCATAGAGTAATAAATGTTGAGAATATTGAATTCATAAGTTCGTCGTTATCGCTTGATGCGTTAGATGGGAGTTGGGATTATTATTGGTTTGATGACTACTCTAACTTTGCACTAGACACGACTGATTTTTTCATTGATACGTGGGGTGAAAATGACTTTTTTGATACCGGAGGCGGCCATGATTACGTAGATGGTGGAGGCGGCAGTGACACCATTGCTATATTTAGCAATCGTTCAAACTTCGAAGTAATGACACTTGGTGGGATTACAAAAATCTATGGCCTCAATGAAGTTTCTGGATTGGGCTTTGGCTATTATGATCATTCAATTCGCTCAATCAATGTTGAGAGAATTGCATTTGCAGATGAGATTATTGATGTTGATGTCTCCTTACTAGATGGCAACTACATACTAGGAGGATACTGGTGGGAAGGAAGCGAAACAATAATTGGTACTGACGGAGATGACATCATCGATAGCAATGGTGGAATGGATACTGTCGATGGAGGTGAGGGAGAAGATACACTTATTCTTTTTGCCAATAGAGATGAATTCGATATTGTTGTAACAGCAGGTGGAACAATTGAACTCACAGGTAAAACATCCACAATGGGATGGTCGTATTATGGCGATACAATTAAATTAACGAATGTAGAAACAATTATTTTTGCAGATCAAACTGTAAGTGTCTCATCCTTAGAATCATCCAATGCATCTGTATCTCAAGAACTTGATGATAAATATGAAAACAATTCAGATGATTCAGACTCAGATAATAGCGATCAATCATATATTACAACAGAAGAGCAAGAAGAAACTGAAGAAGAAACTGAAGACTCTGAAGACAATTCATCTGATGAGAATGAGCATGAACCAGAATATGTTGATATTTATGGGGTATGTGCTGCTTGTGGAAAAGTTCATGGAGAAGATGACTCAACTGATCCCAATGTTGATGATATCGATCCAGAATCCGGCCCACTGGCTAACAATACCAATAACAGAACAATCATCCTCCCTCAAAATGATCCATGGGCAAATGACTTTAGTGTCCCCGTGATTGACCTGCCTCAGTCTTCAAACGATTATGAAGCTCCGGTTCCAGATCCATTGGCATCGCTTAATGACCTGGTGTTGGTTGAAGATTTATTGGTGCTTGATATTGATCTATCGAATACGATTAATGATGAAGAATATTCATTCGATGCATTGGGTGAGATCGTGCAAAATGTTCATCACTCCATTGATTACCCAATGGATGATATCAGTCATGAGGGTTATTATTATGAGCACATCTAAACTCCAGAATAATTAATGCAATAGGCCGGTAGCTCTATAGGAAATAATTAACTAATCTTTCTTATGATATTTTTTTAAAATATCATGTGTAAAATATAACTTTAATACATCTAAACTCGTAATCACAAAATGACCATCACCTTTACATTCGGCAACAATAAGATCCCTGTTGCTGGTGTAAAGATCATCATGACCGAGTCCGATGGGACGGTCACCGTCTTGACCACAGACAGCAATGGTCAGGTCACGCTTCCCACCACATCCAATACCTATACCTTGCAAGCTTCACTGGCTGAAACTGGATCCAATCCAATCAGTGTCACCGATGCCATCAAGATACTGCAACACAATGCGGGGCTGATCACACTGGATGCCGATCAAATCAAGGCGGCAGATACCGATGGGGATGGTGTACTCACGGTCACCGACGCCATCAAGGTACTGCAATACAATGGGGGGCTGATCACGTTAAACGAGAACTTGATCTTCTTGGATGCCAACACAGGCAAGCCACTCTCTGAGATCACCTTTAACCCGGGAGACACGCCCACCATATCCGTGATCCGACTGGGAGATGTGGATCAGAGCTTCGATCCAACCACGATCACCGATCATGCACCGATACTCACGGGCAAAACAACGCTCACCATGGATGAGAACGAGACCACTGTTGCCACGCTTGTGGGGACCGATGCCGATGGGGACAGTCTCACCTACTCCATCACGGGTGGAGCCGATCAAGATCTTTTTACCATCGATGCCTCAACGGGTGTCTTGACCTTTAAAGCAGGACCGGATTATGAAGACCCATTGGACGACGGTGGAGACAATCTTTATGACGTAGAAATCACGGTCAGTGATGGCACCAACAGCAACAGTCAGGCACTGATAATCAGTGTGTTGGATCTGAATGAGAAACTGAAACTGACCAACAAGATCATCAATGAAAATGAGGCGGGAGCCACTGTGGGTGATCTATCCATCAATGACGATGACTTCGGCAACGACAACATCACCTATGAGCTCTCTGGAGAAGATGCTGAGTACTTTATCCTCGATGGAACCACAATAAAATTAAAGAGCGGTGTCAGTGCGGACTTCGAGACCAAGTCGAAATATACACTGACTGTTAAAGCAACCAATGCAAGTGGAGATACCATCACCGAGAAGGTGGTGGTGAAGATCGCCAATGTGAATGAGGCACCCATACTCGTATCTTCTCTTGCCAATCAAAGCAATGATGAAGACTCTGCTTTCAGCTTCACCATTCCGAGTAATACATTCAATGATGAAGACGGCGATACTTTAACTTACATCGCCACCTTAGAGGACGGCTCGGCCCTGCCCTCATGGCTCACCTTTGATACAGCCACAGGTACCCTCTCTGGCACACCACTCAATGATGACGTCGGCACGATCAGTGTGACAGTCACTGCAAGCGATGGAAGCTTTAGTGTCACAGATAACTTTGATCTAACCGTGGTCAACACCAATGATGATCCGACTGCTGTGAGTCTCTCTGCAAGTGTGGTCAATGAGAATACCGATGGTGCAGTAGTGGGCACACTGACCACGGATGATGTCGATGTCGGGGACACACATACTTACAGCTTATCCGGAGACGATGCATCGTTGTTCGAGGTGGTTAACGGTCAACTGAAGTTAAAAGCTGGAGTCAGTGCAGATTATGAGTCCAAGAGCACCTATGCAGTGACTGTGACCACCACAGATGGATCTGGATCGACCTTTGCACAGAGCTTTAATGTGGCCATTACTGATGTGAATGAGGCGCCCACAGCCATCTCATTGTCTGCCAGTTCCATTGATGAAAATACTGCAGGAGCAGTTGTGGGCACATTGACCACTACCGATGAAGATACTGGCGATACCTTCACTTATGAGATTTCTGGTCCATACGCTTCATACTTTGAGATCAAGAATGGTGTTTTGAGATTAAAGGAGAATCAATCTGTAAATTATGAACTGACCAACAGTCTACTGATTTCTGTCAAAGCCATTGATAGCGGTGGACTCATCACTACCCATATATTTAATATTTCAGTAAATAATAAGGATGACGCACCAACGAAAATTGCACTCTCAGCAAACTCTATTACAAGCGGTGAATCTGGGGTTGTGATTGGTGAGTTGATCGTTTCAGATGACGATGATGATGCTGGATTTACCTTTTCTGTGAACGACAACAGATTTGAAATCGTTGATGGTTTATTGAAACTCAAAGACGATCAATCGATCAATGGTGCATTAGGTTCTTCAATTAATCTCAGTATAACTGTAACCGATTCTCAGGGGCTTCAGTACACACAAAATGACATCAAAATTAGCTTTGGTTCAATCACACTTGATAATTATGACGTGAATGAAAATGAATCAGGAATCGCTATTGGTCAAATTGAAGTAAATGGAATAGAGGCATCCAACCAATTCTCATATGAAATTTCTGGGGAAGATGCGAGATTCTTTGAAATAACCAGTGATGGGAAATTAAAGCTTGTCTCAGATTTTCAGGCGGATTATGAGAATAAGAATACCTATACAATCAATCTATCTGCAACAAATGAGGATGGAGATACAATCACCTCGATTCTTGAGATCAATATCAATGACATTGATGAGGTTGCAACTGCGCGAGTATTATCGGGCAAAAATGCAGGTTATGGATATTCAGGTCATCTCATAGTAACGGTTCCAGAAAAAGGTGCTGGAGAAGAGGTGTATCTATTTACAATAGAAATTGATGATCCAGAAGGTGGAACCGGATTTGATCTTTTGGTCAAGCTGGGAGATCAAAATGTTTCCGAATATTTTAGATTTGATACTTCAACCGGAGCCGTATACCTGAAAGCAGGTTTTGAAGTTGATTTTGAAACCACTGAGTACATTTTTGATTACTTCAATCATCCAACAATTCATGCAGGCACAAATCTATCGGCGGAGCAATGGTTAAGCTTATATATAACAGATGGAGAAACAGAAATACCTGTTGTTGCATCTTTTGGTGGAACCAATAACTTTCTACTGGCACCAGGAGACAGTGCCTCTGATGGAGAAATTGAAATCAATATGGGTCTCCAGAATGGGGTCATTAGCTATCCCTTTGATCAAACTTGGGAACCTCCATTTGAAAGCTATGAGATGCTCATTACAGGGGGCAAAGATATCACTGGAGATGGTTTGGATGATGCGGTGGTCATGATTCATGACTATTCAGATGATTACATTTACATCTATCTTGTCCCTGGTGCAAACAGAAGCACATACGATGATCCAGATGATCTATATGGCTATCAATTGGGCAATGGCGTAGGCCTTCTGCTTACAAGTTTCCCAAGCTATTACTATCAAGATGGCCAGTATATTAATCAAACACCAAGCGATATAAGCTTAGGTGATATCAATGGAGATGGTTTTGCTGATATAGTTCTTGGCTTTGGTTTTTCAGAATTTCAAAATATTGAGTGGGATTATAATGATACTTTAGATAGCTCCAGTGGCTTGGTATCTGTCATTCATGGTGCGGATTTTGAAACATTATCTCAGCGGACATTTACAGGCCAAACATGGTCAGAATTTTTATCCCCACTTGGAGGAAGTGAAGCTAATTTTGGGTATAGTGTTTCGGTTGGAGATGTCAATGGAGATGGCTTTGATGATCTAATAATTGGCGCCCCATATGCCGATGAGAATGCTTTGGCTGATATTGATGAAGGGGCTATCTTCATAATATATGGTCAATCAGACCTCAAGACTCAAAATTGGTTCACAGGAGACGGTGAAGGTGCATATGGGCCTGATGATTATGGAAATAATATTGACTATCTTGCTCAATATTCTGGCATTGACCAAGGCCTCATTGGCAGCGATGTAGTAACCGGTGACTTCAATGGTGACGGAATCATGGATTTCGTCGTTGCTGATGAAGAAGCTGGAATTGAATACTATCAGTCAGGAGTAGTATTCATGATACTCGGTAGTAGTTTCGGAGAACCTCAGACTTCTGTTGTAATTGATGGGCCTTATGAAAATGCAGAGCTAGGAAGATCTTGGGCAAACCTTGGTGACGTCAATGGTGATGGCAATGATGATCTTGGAATAACAGACCAAGATGGAAATTGTGTAATCATTTGGGGCAAAAACAACTGGGGCACTAATTATGACTCAGATGGTGATTTTGTAGATGATGTTTTCCTTATTAGCCTTTGGGATGTTAGTTTTCTTGATGGCAATTATGTAACTTTCACAACAGGTATCTATCTCAATGATTTCACTGGAGTCGGCGATGTCAATGGAGACGGTTATGATGATTTCTTTATGACCAATGACGGCTATTGGGAATCACAAGTCTTAGGAAGCAATCACTATGGACTTGGATTATTGGTCTATGGTCAAGCCAGCTGGCCTGGTGAAGTCACAGATATATACTCTCTTAATTCTGTAATCGTTTATGGTTCTGGTCTTCAACAGATCAGCCCGCTCGGTGACTTTGATGGAGATGGATTGGATGAATTCATGTTCACCGCTGATAAAGACTTCTTCCAATTTGATCAAAATTATTTGCAAGAAATTGTTGTTTGGTGGGGATCGGACAGAGCCGATGAGTCAACCCCTGATGTCAAATTACACATCTCAACGAATAACATCACAGAGAATGAAACTGGATCTGAGATTGGAAAATTCAATACCGTCGGGTTAGAATCGGATGATTCTGTCGACTATTTAAACCTTATTATTTCTGGAACTTCCTCCGAGTTATTCGAGGTAACATCGGATGGAACCTTAAAGCTCAAAGATGATCAATCTTTGAATTATGAGTCCGGTTCAGAAATCAATCTCTATATTAATGGTTATACATCAAATGGTCTCGAAGTCAGTGCTGTGGTCACTGTAAGTGTAGTCGATGTGAATGAAGGCCCTGACTTCATCGTATCAAATAATTCTGTTAACACGGGCGAGATTGGAGTTGAAGTTGGGGACATCATAATCACTGATCAAGATAGCTTGGATAACCATGAAATCGAGATTACCGGAGAAGATGCATCATACTTTGAAATCACCTCAGATGGAAAACTCAAGCTAAAAGAAGGGATTGAGGCTAATTTTGATGAGAAAACAGACTATGTAATAACCTTAACTATATCTGATGCTGCCGGTCTGAGTATTTCGAAGAATATTGTTGTATCCGTAAATGTCCCACCGGATGATCTCTCATTGTCTAATTCTATTATTGACGAAAGTCACCGAGGAATCGAGATTGGAAAAATGATTGTATCTGATCCGAATGTAATTGATTCTTATTCCTATCAAATACTCGGTCCTGATGCAGCTATGGTCGAAATTACATCTGATGGAACGCTTAAGTTAAAGGACAATGTCTATGCTGACTATGAAATTAAGTCCACAATCGAAATTACAGTTATAGCAACTGATCAAGGTGGGTTTAAAGTTGAAAAAGATTTCACTATCAATATAAATGATTTAGCTTATGCCACACCATATGCTTCAGATATCACCTCTCAGGCTAATGTCACTGAATCATCAAGCTATTTCATCAATGCCATGTTATTTGGTCTTAGATTAGACGTAGATGGAGACAGCTCAACCCAAAATACAATCACATATAGCGTCATTACAAATGATTCCTTTTTCTCAGAGGATTATCGAGGCAACGGCTCATATTATGGCGATCCTCACCTAGATATAGCTGATCCTTCTCAAGCATTCTTTGATGCTGTTGATCGTGCATTCGCATTAATTAGCTCAATGACTGGAATCAATTTTGTGAGAATTATAGAAACCGAGACCCAAGTTGGCGATATTCGTATCGGTCTCACTGATTCTGAATCTGCAGATTATGCAGGTATTTCTATGGTAGATCTTTATGGCATGAATGATTTATATAATGACTCAGGTGACTCTGATATTTGGATGTTAAATTATTCTGGAAATACAGATGGTGATTGGGCAGACGGTACCTTTGGATTTCAAACATTGCTTCATGAAATAGGTCACTCACTTGGCTTAAAACATCCACACAACTACTTCTCAAATAATGTTTCAGGATTTACATCACCATTGATGCCTGCTTTTTATGATGCACAGTATTATACGATGATGGCATATCGTGATTATGTTGGTGATAACTTAATGCCAATTCACCTAACAGCCGAAGGCGATCAATTGATTCATGTTTGTGGTGTTTGTGGGCAGATTCATGGAGATCCCTCCTTCATACCATCGCTCACACATCCTTTAAAAAAACCGGGCGATGATAATCGTCCTAATCAAATAAATGCTCACAACCTTGTTTCGATGCAAAACTCTGAATTTAATGCTGAAGAGGATCTTTCAGAACTTATAAAAATAACGTGGATGGAGACAAATGATGGAGATCAAATCTATCCTTATACTCCAATGTTTTTTGATATCTTGGCACTTAGATTTTTATATTCATATAATCAAAACACAAACACGTGGTATAGGCCTGATGCCACTGTTGGAGATGATATATATCTAATAAATGGACCAGTCAATTTCACTATTTTTGACACCGGTGGAATCGATACCATTGATTTTTCATCCATGGATCTTGATTCTGTAATCAACCTCAATGATATTCTGAGCTTTATAGGTACAGATAAAATCAGCTATGATAATGGCGAGTTCTTCACTGGATATGTCATCTCAATCTATTGGTTCAATGAGATGGAAAATGTGAAGGCGGGAAGTGGATCTGATCAGATTACATGCAACATCTCAATTAATGTTATCAATTGCGGTCCTGGTGACGATTCTGTATTACAAATAAGCAGTGGGGATACTGTATATGGTGGTAGTGGAGACGATGTATTTACTCCGCTTGCTTATGATTTTAATCTTATCTCTGGTGACTTAGGTCTGGATCGAATTGATTTTACAGGTCTCGTTCAGGATGGTATTCATTTCAATCTCTCAGATGTAGAGGGTGAGACGGATAATATAGAGGAGTTGTACTTTGCTGGTGATGGAATTGGAACAGTAATTAATTTGACCAAGGATTCAATCATCAGCCTTAACCCAGGATCCTCAGAAGATCTAGATGAGGATGGAGACTCAGATATAGCTATATATATTAGAGGAGACAACACTGCCGATTCTCAAGACATAGTAGCAGTCAACTCAGATGAAAACTGGACATATTCGAGTAGCGACCTTGCTTTTAATTATTACAAAAGTGATGATGGGGAAACATATTTTATTACCGAAAAAGGAATCGGTGTTTATGCTCTCTCATCAGATGCAAGGATATCTGCTTCGGGTAACCAAACGCTCAGAGAGAATCTAATCAATGGTGAAATTGGAACATTATCAGTAACTGGATTAGAGCAACTGTCTCCTGATGATAATTTTGCTGTGTTTGCTTTGAGTGGTGAAGATTCGGATAAATTTGAAATCACCGAAGATAATGTATTGAAACTCAAATCTGGAACGTCAGCAGATTTTGAAAATCAATCGACTTACAGCATCACAATCACAGTCAAGGGTATTTTATCCAAGGACCTAACTATCTCTGTAACCGATGCTGAAGAAAACAGCATCACTGGAACTTATCAAGGCGAAACTATTTTAGGTACAGAGGCTGACGATACTATAGATGCCGTTGGTGGAAGTGATTTCATAGATGGAAAGGGAGGTATTGATACATTAATGTTTAATGATGAGAACTATTTCCCAAGCAGTAAATTTAAGGTTATCACTCTAAAAGGTGTCACTAAAGTAATCGCATTAGGCACTGATGTTGGTCAATATGGTACGCATAAAATCACCCTGATTAATGTTGAAAATATAATATTTTCAGACATCATTACCTCTCTTGATACAACCCTGAGTGATGCAACATATTTTTATGGTTCCTTTAATGGGGGAGATGATTTTGCTGGGACAGATGGTGATGATGTTTTTGATTCTGGTGGTGGATCCGAAAGCATTGATGGTAAGGATGGAGACGATACTCTATTGATTTTTGACAACAAGTCAAATTTCGAAATTACAGTCTCTGATGGAAGTGTCGAGATAAGAGGGACTTCAGATGCTGATGATTTTTACAAAAATAATACGATTACAATTTCTAATGTAGAAACAATCATGTTTGCTGATGAAACAGTTCAGGTTTCTGAACTTGCTAACAATTCAGCATCCAGTAAACCCATTGAAGTACTCATGAATGAAACTGATGATGCAGATCAAAAGATAGATAACAATACCACTATAATTTCATCTGATGACCAAATCGATAATGACCACAACGAAACCATCACTCTCCCTCACAATGATCTATGGGTGAATGACTTTGGTCTCTGCATGATTAACCTCCCTCAGTCATCAGGTGCTTATGGAAATTCGGATTCAGATTCATTGCCTTCGCTTAATGGTCTACTGACGGTTGATGATGATTCGTTGGAACTTGATTTTGAATTCTTATCTGGTGATGGTATTAGTGCAAATATAAACCTTGCCAAAACTATTTATATATCACCCATCAATATTGACTCAAAAGATGGATGGAAAAATATTACAGATGAGATCATTTGGGACGATTGGAGCTATCTATCAATCTAGCATTTTTCATAATACTAGATGGTCATGATCTTGATATAGCTCTTTTAGGAATTTGTATTAGAATGTCTCAATGATCTTAAGATTCAAAAAAATTGGCTACTATCTGTCGCAGGTAATAGTTGGAATAATCTTTATCGGTAATCCAACTATAATAGTCCATGCTCAAGAAAGTTCTGAGTTGACAGAACCTTCCATGATGATGAATGAAATCACTTCGAAGGATTTCTTCAAATCGTTAAAAATTTCAGTCACAGAGCATCCGATATTTCTTTCCTCTGAAGCAAATCTTGCTCAAAGCAGGGAAACGCTAAATATTGCAAAATCGCCAAGAAGGCCACAGATATCTCTCTTTGGATCTACAACAAATCCCCTACAAAGTAGTTATGATAATACTTTCAGCTTTTTTGAGAGTTCGCCCATCAAAGATCGAACATCAGCAGGAATCTTAGTGGAGCAGCTCTTATTCGATTTCTTTTCAACCAAATATCAAATTGATGAAGCAAGAAATAATTTATTGGCTGAAGATGTCGTTCTACAACAAAAAGTGAATAGCTTAATTTTAAAAATGATTACGTCCTGTTTGGATACGGCATCATATAAAATTTTAAACTTGATGGTTGACGACTCGGTGAATAGGCATCGTGAAATTACAGAAAAGATCGCAATTAGGGTTCAAAGCGGAAGAGCACCGACACGAGAGTTATCTAGGGCTAATGCTAGGCTTGCTGAAGCCGAAGCAAAACTTCTTAGAATCCAGTTGAGCTATGACTCAGCAAAAGCTAAATTTATTCAATTGATGCCCAATATTAAAGTTTGCGATCAAATGATCGGGTTCAATCAATCAATGCTCATAATTGAGTCAAAAGAAGCCAAAAAACTTGCCATTAATTCCAATCTCAATATCAAAGAGATTGATCTTCGAATCAAAGCCGCAGAGGAAAATGTTTCAAAACAACGTGCAAGTTTCTGGCCGAAACTGAGTCTGAGAATTCAGGGTGATATTTATAACCCCGATTATTTCATGACAAAGAAGTTAGAGGAGCATGATATCTATCTCGGCGTCCAATTTGAATCTGAGATTTATACAGGTGGAAGAAAAAATTCACAACTAAGGATTGCTAAACAACGATTGAATCAGCTCTCCTATGACCGCTCAACTTTGGCAAAGGACATCACCGCAAATATTGAATCCCTTCTCTCTGAGCTTAAAAGTGCAAATGATCGAATAAAAACATATGAAAAAGCATTCAATGCCAATGGAACAAGTCGAGAGAATCTAAATATGCAATTTCAAACTTCAAATGTCTCGCTCCTTGACTTGCTTCAAGCGGAAAGAGATTTCTTGGAGTCGGCTGAAAATATGGTCTTCAATCAAAGAGCGGTTCTCCTATCTGGCTTTACACAAATGGCTATTTTGGGTCAGCTCAAAGATGATGTTGAAACCTTGGGTAACTAATTGTCTCAATTTATGACTTTAATGGATACACTCTAAAGATGCCTAATAATAAAAATAAACATTGGTTCTGGGGTTCTGTGTTTAATTTTAAATCAATATTTTTTAGGATTGCCATGGCAGCAATCATGATTAACCTGCTATCTGTTGCAAGCTCAATCTTCATAATGGTGGTCTATGACCGTGTCATTCCAAATGCAGCATTTCCATCCCTTTATGCACTAACAGCAGGGATGATGATTGTGCTTATTTTTGATTTTATTTTGAAGAATATGAGAGCATGGTTTATAGATCTGGCCGCCCAACAAATTGACCTAAAAGTGGGACAAGATATTTATGCAAAAGTATTGGAAGCACCACTGGATCAAGTCTCGGGTTCTGTTGGAGGGTTAGCAAGTGTTATCAAAGGTTTTGACCATGTTAGAGAGTTCTTCACTTCTGCAACATTGGCACTTGTGGTTGATCTTCCGTTTATTTTCTTATTTGTATTTGTGATTTACCTTATCTCTGGTCCATTGGCAATCATTCCATTGCTTGCAATTCCGTTTGTCATTGGCATTGGCTTCTTGGTACAACCGTTTATCTCAAAGCATGCAGAAAAGGCGATGGAAGTTGGTAAAGACAAACATGGTCTCATGATCGAGAGCCTCACCGGTATAGAAACAATTAAGTCAACAGGATCATCAAAACTCTTTCTCGATCGATACCAAGACACTGTTGAAGATGGCTCTGAGGCCGGAAGAATGTCTAAAGTTTTGTCACAGTTAGCCACCAATTCTGCATCATCAGCACAATTGCTGTGCCTGGTATTTATCGTCTTTTATGGGACTATTTTGATTGATGAAGGAGTGGTTTCAATGGGGGCAATGGTTGCAGCTGTCCTGCTCTCTTCAAGAGCAATTGCTCCATTAGCACTTATTGCAAATCTCTTTGGACGACTCAACAGTACAAAAACTGCTTACCGAGAACTGGATTCTTTGATGCATCAGATTGATGAGCGTTTGCCAGAATCTCAAGGATTAAAGATTTCCAGTTTGGGGCAATTATCATGTTCAAGAGTTGGTTTCACTTATCCAAATAACTCAATACCAAGCCTGATTGAGTTTAATGCCTCAATCAATCAAGGTGAAAAAATTGCCATAATGGGAAGAAATGGTTCTGGGAAAACAACGGTTATAAAACTCTTATCCGGTTTACTGATGCCAACTCAAGGTGTCATCACTTATGATAATTTAGCTACAAGTGAGATTCATCCATCCATCTTTCATTCAAAAATTAGTGTGATTCTTCAAGAGACCAGTCTTTTTGCTGGAAGCATCAGAGACAATATTCTAATGGCTCGCAATGACATCGATGAGTCTTTGCTTAAAGCAGCCATTGAGTGCAGTGGCGTGAATACTTTTCTTTCAAGAGTTCCTGGGGGATTGGATGCGGTATTGATAGATAGAGGCATGTCCCTATCGGCTGGTCAAAGACAGGCGATTTCAATTGCAAGAGCATTAGCAAATGATCCAGAAATGCTAATTATGGATGAACCATCGGCATCATTGGATTTAAATGCTGAACAAACATTTGTTAAAAAACTCAATACAATGATAGAAAATAAGACGCTGATTACCGTTACTCATAGATTGCCACTTTTAGAACTAGTTGATCGGATCATTGTTATGGCAGATGGGAAAATAGCACTTGATGGATCTAGGGATGATGTATTGGAGCAACTAAAGACTAAGAAATCATGAAACAGCATTCAAAAGCAATCAAAAAAGCAGACATTATTCTTTATACAATATTGATATTCTGGGTATCGATATCCATTTGGGCATCATTTGCATCATTGGAAGAAGTCACATCTGGGCAAGGGAGAATTATTGCATCCTCAAAGATACAGATCATTCAAAACCTGGAAGGCGGAATCATAGAAGGCATCTTTGTCAAATCTGGTGATATTGTTAACAAAAATGATGCCCTAATCCAACTTGATACAACTCGTTTTGACTCCGAATTATCAACTCTTGATAAAGAAAAGACTGCTGCAAAAAATAACCTAAACTTACTGTATGAAGAAAGAGAAATTCTAGTGCCCCTTGTAGACCAAGGTGTGGAGTCAAGAATGGAGCTCATTCGGCTCCTGCAAAGGATCTCAGAAGCGGAAGCGCAGCTTTTGAAAGCTGAAGAAATGGAACCTGTACTAAAAGACCGTTTAGAAAGATCTACTGTTAAAACACCCATGGATGGAATTGTTAATAGAGTCCTATTCACAACCACTGGTGGTGTAGTCCAACCGGGCGAACCGGTTGTTGAAATTGTTCCGATTGAGGAAGATTTTTTAATCGAAGTTGAAGTCAGCCCAAAAGATATTGCTTATGTTCTAGAGGGGCAAAGTGCAATTATAAAATTAACGGCTTTTGATTTTGCTAAATTTGGCTCAATGAGTGGAACTGTAATCAATGTTGGCGCAGATTCAATCCAGAAAGAAGATGGAACAATCTGGTATATCTGTGAGATCGCAGTGGATAAATCTGCAGCAACATCATTGGGCAAAACTGTAAAAATTATTCCAGGCATGGTTGCTCAAGTGGATATTATCAGCGGAGAAAAAACCGTGATGGAATATCTGCTGCAACCGGTTACAAAAATTGCAAACGAGGCATTTAGAGAAAGGTAACCTTAGTCAATCATTGTGTTTATCATGTAGATCTTTCTCAATGTCTTCATGATCACCAACCATGATATGCTGCTCACTCTTAGTGATATATCTCTCAAGAAAAGGTATCAGTAACAATGGCAACAATCCACCCAAAACAATGCCCAAAGTTCTGGCTCTCATCGTAGGATCAATTAAGGCTGCTACCAAGTCAGCAATAACATGAGCCAAAGAAGCGCCAATGATTCCGGAGATGTAGCCTTTGGTAGTCAATTTGAGTAATCTATTGATGCTCCATCCAGAGTAAAAACCAATCAATACAAGGCTCACATGGATGATACCGAAAACGAATCCTGGGAGGATTTTCCCATCTATAATAAGCTCTATACCTTCAAGTAACCCTTCCATATTTGAATCCTAACTTACAAATTATCTCGAATGTAATAATCCACTTTCTCTTCCAAAATACCCAATGGTAAAGACCCTTCTCCCAAAATAACATGGTGAAATTCTTTGATATCAAATTTCTCACCGAGTGCTTGCTTTGATTTATTTTTTAATTTCATTATTTTCAGCTGACCTATTTTATAAGCCAATGCTTGGCCAGGCATAACTAGGTATCGATCGACCTCATTGACAATATCTTGCTCAGTTTTAGCTGCATTTTCTCTGAAAAAATCTATTGCCTGATCTCTGCTCCATCCTTTGTAATGCATACCCGTATCAATCACTAGTCTCACTGCTCTCCACATGTCGTAAGTTAGCGCTCCAAATTCAGAGTATGGGTCTTGATAAAGCCCCATATCATAACCCAAGCTTTCACTGTAAAGACCCCAACCTTCAACGTACGCTGTGTAACCTGAATATTTTCTAAAATTAGGGATATTTTCAATTTCCATCGCAAGCGCAATCTGAAGGTGATGCCCCGGCACAGCTTCATGAACAGAAAGAACCTCAATTTCATACTTGGGCCTCACTTCAGGTTTATAAAGATTGACATAATAGTAACCAGCCCTCGATCCGTCTGCTGAAGGTCTCATATAATAAGCAGTCGTAGTATCAGGAGCCGACTCTGCAGGAATTGGTTTGATGCCATAGGGCATTCTAGGTAGCACTTTAAAAAGTGGCACAATTTTGGGATCAATTTTTTTGGAAATTGCGAGATAAGCTTGGAGAAGCTCTTCGGGTGTTTCAAAGTAGAATTGAGGATCTGTCCTCAAAAAATTTAGAAACTCATCAAACGTACCGTCCCAATCGACACTGTCTATAATTTGATTCATTTCTGATCTTATTCTTTTGACCTCGGTGAGTCCTATTTGATGTATTTCCTCTGGTGTCAGTTCAGTTGAAGTATGGTATCTGGCAAGATTCTCATACCACGCTTTACCATTGGGTAAATCCGATACACCGATAGAAGTTCTAGATGCGGGTAAGTATTCATTAACGAAGAAATCTCTGAATTTATAATATGCCGGAATGACACTCTCTGATATGACTTGTATGGCTTCTTCTTGTATCATCGTTTTTTCATCAATTGTCCCTGGGATTGATTCAAAAACATTAAAAAAGGGACTATCTTTAGGGTCATCGACTAACTGAAGTTCAATTTGTCTTGCGACTCTCTCCATCAGAATTCTGGGCGCTGTGACATTTCTTTTTATCCCAAGTTTTGCAAGCGCAATGTGTTGCTCAATGTAGCTTGGAAGCTTCTCAAGACGAACAATCCAATCTATGTAATCTTGTTTGGTCATAAAGCCCAAACTTTCTGCAGTTTCATGCTCTAGTTGTATTCCTCCTCTTTGACCGAATACGAGTAAATGAGAATCAAATTGCTGTCCCCTAACCGATCGTTCGTAGTTATATAGGAATAGCCTGTGATTCAACTGGTTTTCACTGCTCAGTTCATCCGGACTGATTTTTCTAATCTCTTCTAATACTTTTCGTGTTTTTTGTTGTCTCCTCCTAAGTGTATCTTCTGAGATGTCTGGCCAATCCTGATTGGATGATTTATCACCCATATAAGAGGCATAAAGGGGGTTTTCATCGATTGATCGCTGCCACTCAGAGTCAACTATTGCCAGAAATTGCTGATCGTTATCTGAAGATAAGGCATGTGCATTCAGAGAAAAAATAAATGTCGCTATTAAAATAGTCAATCGATTCATACTAATCCATTCCTCCTTGTAAATATGGCCACGCCTTGGCGAGGTAAATAACCATTGTCCAAACCGTAAGTATACTTGCAACAATGAGTGAAATCATTCCGATTGAATAAATATCAAGACTAAGTAAGGGCTTTTTATACAACATACATGAGAGACCAACCATTTGCAGAATAGTCTTAAGTTTTGAGAAAGCAATGACGGATACCTGATGCCTCTCTCCTAGTTCTGCCATCCATTCTCTCAATGCAGAAATAGAAATCTCTCTTCCAATAATAACAATGGAGACAAGCGTGTTAATGATTGATGGATCAGATTGAACAATGATCAGTAAGGCGATACAAACTATTAATTTATCTGCAACGGGGTCTAGAAAAGCACCCAATTTTGAGGTTTGATCAAATTCACGTGCAACCCACCCATCCAACCAGTCTGTCAAAGCAGCAATTATAAAAATTATGGCAGAAAGTGGTCTTGCATTTTCTAGATTGGAAAAAAATACAAATACCATCAGTGGGATACATGCAATCCTAATGAGGGTCAATATATTGGCAATA
>Ga0315316_10000298_pt1 | contig 31857 bp, 37 predicted proteins | sample M160m3416metaG_FD_203702 | JGI IMG/M metagenome (GOLD analysis project Ga0315316, IMG submission 203702) | Ammonia-oxidizing marine archaeal communities from Monterey Bay, California, United States - M1 60m 3416 | ecosystem: Environmental > Aquatic > Marine > Intertidal zone | place: USA... | reverse complement strand
GTTTACGAATTAATAAGAATAAATCCAGAAAACAATATTAGGATGATTAACATAGATAAAGAGCCAACTGCATATACAATATCTTTTACACTAACTCCACGCCAATGCATCCAATTTTTTATTTTTTTAAACATAATTTAGGTACTCATAAATAAATCTAAATTCATTAGAATTTCAATCTGTGCATTTTCAGGTAACAGCTTTATACAATCTTGAATAGGTAGCGAATCATATTTGTGCATATCATTTGGATATTTTAAAGAATCAATTCCTATAAACTTAATATAATCTGTATCATAAGAATAAAAATTATCACCCTTCCAATATTCTATATTTATAAAGTAATCTGAGTTTTTTATTCTATAAATACTTTTTTTAATACCAAGGCCAGATGACTCTGACTTATAATGCTCTATGCACTCTAGGCCCTCTAGCTTTGTAATATTTTTTATATTAATCAATTATATAAGCTCACTTTATATATTTTCTACAAACCCTTTTTGTGCTTCCGGATGTCATGCACGCTCCCTTTAAAACAGCATTGTGATCTATATCTTTAGATGGCGTTATCCATATTATATCCTCAACAACCTGTGGCAGGCCCGCAACGCCCTCTATGTCAACCCCCCATAGAACCCCTACGAAATTTCCTACGTCATCAAATATTCCAGAGCCTGAGCATCCAAACCACCCATAGCCATGCATTAAAACAACCGTATTTCCATAATGAGCACCATACCCGGCGACCATGCCTCTTATAGTCAGCAGGCCATGTGATGATGGATACCCAGAGTATACAAGTCTTGTGCCGATCCCAGATATCTTCTTTGATTTTTGATAAAGTATATGCTCTCTAGTTTGCATTTTTGAATTTAATAACAATACTCCGACATCAATTTTTTCATCAAAATAAACTCTTGTTGCATCAACAATCTCTCCATCAACACCGCCAACCTTATAAAACATATTGCTCGGATCATCAATAACGTGTGCCGCAGTAACGACAATTGGGAATCCATTAAGCATCATGTAGGTGCCAGACCCATGTCCATATTCAGTAATAACTTTTACTGCCGCCTTCCTAACCCTGGACTCTTGAACTGATAAGCTAGAGGTCGGAAAGTTAACAACTTCAATTGAAGTTGTTGTAACATTTGCTGTTACGGAGCTGCTCCGAATACGCTCTGCTGATTCTGCTTCACCATCTGTAACTGTACAAGAAGTTAAAAGTAATGAAAATATTAAAATTTTAAAAAAGTTGACCATCCCTACTCCATAAATATTTGACTTATCCATGCCCCGTTTTTATTTTTTATTCTGACGCTGCCGTCTTTTTGCCTGAACGCCCTGCCAACCCAGTCGCAAAACCTCAGGCTTCTTATGTCTTTTGTTATAACTGATGACAAGGGGCTCTTGCTACATCTGGCAGAGGAGGAGGAGCCGTAGCTTCTATTTGTCATGCTCCAAACTATCTTGGACCCACACTCAGGACATTTACTGCTCCACCTCTTGCCCTCATCGTACATGCCTAGCTCCTAGTTCCTATATAGCAGCATAACATAGAGAGCAGTGACAGTGTCATTAGCGGTATGTCTAGTGCATAAAAACCTAGACCAAAAAGGCCTAGGTTCAAACCTATTGCAGAATATAAAACCGCTTTGTTTTTTAATATATTCACTATTCAATCCATGGTATAAGAGTACACTCGCAAGCTTTATCAGAAAGATTTATTCCGCTTTCATTTATATTCCAACAACTATTACCAAGATAAGTAATATAAAACGCCCTGTCGCCAACGACGTACGTGTCTGGCTCATAAAAGGCCCATTCGCCATTCTCATATATTTTATCTTCATATGTCAGCAGCTGCCCAGTTTCATTGTTCATATTAAAGCATATCGGGTAAGACTCCAATTCCCACCACTGATCTTCAAAAAGCTGATCTTCTATTTCAACATTCTTGCAGGATGTTGCGAGAAATAACATGCCGCCAAGAAGCCTTGACATGTTCCGTCACTCTTCTTGGGCATCGTTTTGAATGGCCTGCTCGACCCATGAGGTTACAAGCGCTTCGCTCCATCCGTTTACACCGGACTCCAGAACCATATCTCGATTTATTAGAACAAAGGTGGGCCATCCAGATATAGGATATCCATTTTCTGCCGAAAGATCAATTAGGCTTCTGTCGCCAGATAAAAGCGGAGCGGTCGTTATTCCCCATGCGTCCGCCCACTCCTGCAGGTCTGAAGTTTCAATTGTACCGCCATAATTATCTTCTATGAGGACTGATACATACTGAAACCCATGGTGGCCATATTCGTCCTGCATTCTTTGCGCATGCATGCCCGCGACTTGGCAGTAGTGACACCACATTGTAGAAAAATCTACAAGAAGTATGTCTCCATAATTATCATATAAATTATATACATCACCATTAACATCAGTTAATGAAAAGTTACATGGATGGTCGCCTATATTGTACCCGCACTCTGTCCATGTTATATTACTCGCCTCTTCTGTCGTTGTATCATCTGTAGATGTATGATCTACATTGTTGTTGCAACCCCCGCACCCTAGGGATAGCGCCATTAAAAATATATATAAAAATTTCATATCTTTGCCCATCATCTTTTATAACGAATTTAATTATTCTTTTAAATAATACAAAATCTGGCAATATAATTCAATTTTTATAAAAACTTTATATAAAATAATTCTTCAGCTTCTTTCTTATTTTATTAACCTTTCTTTTATACATATCTCTTTTTAGCCTACTAATGTGCCTCAAAATAGTTTTTCCATTTAGATGATCTATTTCGTGTTGAATTATATGTGATGACAAGCCAGATAGCTCCTTATCTACCACATTATAATTATTATCTATATACCTAACAACAACTGTTTCCGGCCTACTAACTTCCGCCAAAATTGTAGGTACAGACAAGCAACCTTCCTCCATTACACTTAGAGCATCGCTTGATTCAATTATCTTTGGATTTACAAAAGAAACAACTTCTCCATCAATATTCGCAACAACAATTCTCTTTTTAAGACCAATTTGTATTGCCGCTAATCCAATTCCACTGTTATCATTCATTATCTCTATCATTTGATTTATAAATAAATCTAAATTTTCACCAAACTCTTCCTCCGTAACAACTTCAGAAGTCTGTGTTAATGTTTTATCTGGCGCAATAAGAACTTTAAAAGACATATACCCTCCTTATAAATCAGTATATTTGGCACACATTTATACTATACTAAAATTATTTTGGCTGCATAAATACTTCTGGTAGGCTATAAAGAATAAACTCATCACCCTCAGCCAAATTGCTTTTTTGCCCGCCGGTATCAGAATCCGGACCTGTGGGTTTGCCGCCCAGAACGGGAACTCCTCTTTTTAGATTCGGCATAACACCCTGCAGCCTTTCGTGCATTTCTTCAGAATACTCTATATAATAAACTCTTGGCTCACCATGATGGTTATTTTTAAAATTTAAATATCCGCCATCGCACCCATACGTATTATCGTTTTTGTGCTCACTAATGTCTGTGGCCCATATGTATATTTTCCCCGGATTATCGTTTGCATAATTTGGCTCATCTATAACAACCCAGTGTATTTGAAACTTATCAGGCACAGAATCTTTTGTTGGCCAACCTGAAAACGAATCCATTGAGTTTTCTATGGATACAAAAAAATATAAAACCAAAGATATCGCTATAGCCTTTGGCAGCCACTTGCCCTTTGTGCTTATAAATATCCAAAGAATTATTGCGCTCAAAATAAAGAAGCTTAATGATAAATTCATAATTTATTTCCAAGTATCAATAGTTATTTAAATAATCATCAAAGCGTTCTCTATAGTCATCATAGCCGTACGCTCCTCGGGCCAAGCTTTTGAATAAATAATTAATCGAATCAACATCTTTGTTTGAATTAATACGCAGCCTACATACGGTCTTTTCTTCGCCAGGAGAAGATAGCGTTACCGTTTTTAACAAAACCTTTTTATAAGGATTTAGCTTTTCTATATCAACAGTTACCGGTATATCCTCCTCTGTGTGCTTAGAGTATACATGTACGTTTATAATATACTCTCCCGTATACACGCCACGAAATGTAACAATCTCCCTATTTTCATTATACTCTATCCTTCCGGCAGATGTATTTATTATATCATTTTTATGACCAAGATCATCGCGGTCTAAATGCATTAGCCCCGACTCCTTATCTTTAAAATATATAATGTTTCCAAGTGGGTCCTCTACATATACATCTATATCATCTTTCATTTCTTTTGGCCAACTAACAGTAATAAGATACTCTGCCTTAACGTCTATCTTTTTGTTATTTTCAACAGGATTTATAAGCAAAAATGATATAGCAAAAAGAACGACAAAGCACAAGAGCGTATTAAATAGAAGGTCTAAAAAGGCCAAGCTATTATTGCCCTTGTGCCTCATTACTTCTCTTTCTCTATTTCATAACTTAACATAAAGCACTGTATCTTTAACAATACACTGCATACGAGTCCAGTTAGCGTTGTATATAAGGCAGTTGACATGCCAGACCCAAGGCTGCTGATCATTTGCCTAGTAGTGTCTGGATTTGAAAAATCTATACTGTCAAACCCACTTAACATGACTATGAAGCCAATAACGGTACCAACCATGCCTATTGTAAAAAATAAATCGCTAACAAACCAGCTGGCATCAACATCTCTTTCTATATCTTTTACCAAATTTATATCATAATTCTTTTGATTTAAATAACTGCTCAACCTCCAGGCTATTCTGCCACAAAATATAGATGATAAAGCAAGCAGGCCAATTATCAAAAAACTAATTTTTGTAAAATCAATATCCCATAGAGTGTGGAAGGCTCCTGTGTTAAAGCCATACGCCAAAGCAGCGGATAATATTGAAATAAATAGCCACCACCTTAAAAATATTTTATGCTTAATAGGCATTACTCTTTATATATTTTTATTATACGTTTTATATCCAAAGCTTCTTTTTCTAATTAACAAAAATCTACTCCAAGTCTTTTTTTGCTCTGCTAAGAAGCGCGGCCATATCTAGGCCCGCACAGTCTATTTTGCCTTTTGTAAAATTATAATGATTTGTAAATCCATGAAAACGCCCCCTTTCGCAATCCCCATCTACGCTTAAATTTGGATTACCGGACCTATCAAGCGGGCACTCCAACGGTATGCCTAATCCCAAATGTATAGCTTTCCATAGAGCAACGAGGGCATCAAGCTGTATTGGGTAAAATCCAAGAAACTCACCCATGCTTCTGCCATGACACTCGGCATCTTTTATTACCGGCCTTTCTCCAAATCCATTTTTCACATACCAATCTTGATACTTTGTGTAATATGCATTAGCAATCTCTACACCAACACCCTTTGTATTTCCGCCCTCATACTTGGCTATTCCCGCATGCCAAGCCTTATGCTGCGTATCTAAAAGCTGATATATTGTTCCATCGTTATCTATGCAAAAATGTACCGATATGCCTCTTTTGTTCAAAACCCTTGAGCATGACTCGGATGACAAGCAAACGTCCCAATGGTTTACGAACATTGTAGGCTCCCTATCTGGCTTGCCGGCATAAGATGTATAATTTCCAGACTCTGATTTAAGGCCGCCCTCCTGGTCCCACAAAACAACTCTGTCCCAATCTATAGGTATTGGATTGCCATTATGAATAATGTAATGATCATCTCTGCATTGAGAATTTATAGATGCATACAAAGTATCTAGTGACGGAAGGAAGTTTGATATCTCAGACTCCCTCTCTGTCCACACCCTTCTGTATGTGGTCGGGCCAACAAGTCCATCTCCGACTAATCCGTTTTTCTTTTGCCATTTTACTACAGAAGATATTAGTTTTTGATCAAACTCTTCTGCTCCAAACCAAGACGGATCCCACCCTAATTTTGCAGAGCTTGCTTCGTTATAAAATATTTTATCTATAGCCATTCTTAAATTCCTTTTTATAAATCATTTAGGTTAGCGAGGCCTTCACTGCTCCACCCTCCGTTCAACAACCTATGGTTCATCATATTGCCTTTTTTATTTGTATGCATCCACCCAATAGCATGACCAATTTCATGCTCCAAAACCCTTTCTTTGACCAAGCCTTGCTTTAGCATTATAACACTCCACAATATTTCATTATTATTTTTATCAGAATAAATATTTGTGGTAGCCAAACTACTATGATTATAGCTCTTTCCGTCAACCAATGTTATTAGTACGTACCCCATGGGCCTATTCGCAAAACATTTTTGCTTATGATATGCGTCTGTATATGGTCCATAAAAATTATAGCCAATATCTTTCCACCATTTTATAGCCAATGCCACAGACTCTCTGTCAACTGGTGCGTAGTCACAAATTATAATTGATGGAGTCATATTCCAATACAGGGGCTTCTTCGGAAGAGAGTTGCCTAAAGCGTCTATGGCTATTGGGGGTGTATACATGGGTGATGTTGCTATTAAAAATATAGACAAAGTAGCTATAACAAGCGTCTTATATGCCATGCTATACGCCCCCCTTGCCCTTTATTCTTCTTTCTAATTGTAAAATATAAGCAGAATAGATAGACATAACTTTCCTATAATTCGCTCTTTCTCCTGGAGACTTAGAACGCTTCATGCTTGTGCTAGCTACATGCCTTACTATTTTTGCGTTTATAAGCCTTTGCTCATCTAATATCTTGCGAGAGGCTTCAAGTTTTTGTATCGACCTTATAGCTACACTTGGGTTGTCATATTTTAAAATATTTATTTTTATTGACATAAACCCTCACATATACCTTGCGGCACTGAGCCTACATTGCAACAAACCCTAGGCGCCAGATATAGCCAAATCCGCTTGATCGGCCCTTACAACTTCATAATATGGGTTGGAAAAGAACGTTTTAATTATATTTTCAGCAACCGTATCTCCAAAAACAAATGATGGCCCAATCGACTTTCTGCCCCCAGAACTCATTATCAAAGTATACTCCGCACCCTCCTCTAATTGCTCATAGCTCTCCACCGCATATGAGGGCGAAGGTGCAACATCAATATTTACGGCCGGCGTGCCGGCGTCTTCGGGTGCATTCGCCTGAAGTGGCTCTTGCGCAACCTCACGGCTTTCGCTTTGCGGCTTAGAGTACCCAGGCGGAAGTTGCTCGGGAAGGCTTTGCGGCTCATCTTGCTCCAGCACTTCCTCATAGACTACCTCATCAGCAATGTATTTTTCATCAAGCTTCTCCTCTGGATCCATCTCCTTCATATCTCTAACCATCTTTCTAACTTCCGCTCTCATCGATTCTTCTGCAAAAACTCTTTGCATAGAATCTAAGTCAGTTGGAATATCACCACTGTAGCCAACCAACGAGGCAAGTGCCTTAATGCATAAATAATATCCTTCTTTTAAAACTTCTGATGGTATATCATTACCTTCTTTTGGCAAAAATTGAGGCCAAACACTCGGAAGATCACCCACCGTCCTGCCGACTCTATATTCAGCATTAGCACCGCTAGTTAATGTATCTATATGTTTTAGAACCTTTTTTTCATCTTCAGACAAGGAGTCCTTTCCTCTGAGCACATCCGCGAGCAAACTTTGATTGTTTGGCGGAGATGTTAGCACGACAAGAGTTCCTGCTGCGTCATAATCATACTCGTTCCTATATACCTTTGCATGAGCTACCTTTGAAGTGTACTCCTCCCACCACAGATTCTTGCTTGACGGCCTATCTCTAAAATGATCTGGATTTCTAGATAGCTGTGCTTTAGTGCCATCATCAAGTGTCTTCATATTTTTTCTTATATTTGTCAAGGCAGGAGACCACTTTAGCCCATCTATTCCAAGATGATTATCCACCATAACCATTGGCTGAGGGTATGAGTTCCACTTATTAGACTCTTCGTCAAATAATAAATCAACACTTCTTATTTTTGCACGATTTCCCGTCTCAAGACCCTCCTTAGATGCCTTTATTCTTGCCTCTAAGTCTCTTGCTATATCCTCTGCGGTGCCCATATTGTATTCGGAAACACTACCTTCCCTTAAAGCCTTTTGTATTACAGATAATCTTTTTCCAGCATCACTTATGTATCTTTTTGCATATCTAAATTTTGCAATATCATCACATATTTCACGAACTTCGCTTCTTGACTTGGAAGAAGATTGTCTGGCCTGGCCCGAAAGAATATCTTTTATAAATTGATTTAAATCGTCACCAGAGCCCGAAGCAACCCTTATCTTTTGAGCCTGCCCCGTTGTTAGGGTGGGGATAAGTAGTCGGCCGGAATCATCATCAATTTCGATATGAGACTTTAAGAATTTCAATGATGCTTTTGCGTTATCAACCCTTGTTTTTGTGTTTGGAGCCGGCCCGTCAAATACGACCTCATAAGCCAAAAATCCATCATGCAGCTTCTTTTTTCTTCCAAGTTCGTCTGACTTACTCTCGCCACTCTTCGTTGAGCTTAAATTTCTGCTAATATGGCTCATCAATAGATTATGATAGTCATATAGGCCCTCTGGAGATTTTTCAGCGTCCTCTAGGCGCCTCATAATTTTTGATGACATATATTTTTGTTTTTCATACAAAGACATTTCTTCGCCATTAACAGTAACCTTTGTATCTTTCATAAACTTGATGGTCTTTTTTGCATCAACCTTAATAAGCCCATCCTTATCTCTTGCAAGCTGCTCAAGAGTCCATCTTGACTGCGGATTCATCGCCCTTACCGATTCATCTAGCGGTATGTCTCCATATCCTGAATTTCCAGTAAAATTATAATTTTTAGCAGCCCATCTCTTAAGAACTCCAATCGGCTTATCCTTCTGCTTCGGGTTTCTATATAAACTCAAATACTTAATATAGTTTGCCCTTCCAGACATTCCAATTCTATCTTCCGAGCGCATATCGTCTTGGTCACTAGAGCTGCCAACGGCTCTCTCCTGGGTGCTCCTAACAGAAGTCCTTAGTCTCTCCAGAAGGTCCGATCTCTCTTTTTTTGTAAATCTTCTTCCGATCTCCCTCATGGCCCTGTGTATTTTGTTAAGGGCATCTTGAATCAAGGCTCTCTGGTCGCTCGTCGTCTGCTCTCTTTTTTCGCCTACGGACCATATAGATAGATTTTCATATAAATTAATAATAAAAGAAAGCCTGGCCTCATCACTATTTGGAAGAGATGCTTCGAAGTTTTTCTGCTCGCCAATGCTGCCATCATCATTTACTACATAGAATATACGAAGTATATCTCCATAGCTCATTAGCCTTCCTTCTGACTCTAACTCTTGAGATAATGACATATCACCAAATAGCTCATCTGATGCCTTGATAATAATGCTGTCTAACGCCAGGCCGGCATATGCTTGGCCTGCTTTAAAAAACATATTTGATAAACTAGCCATAGTGCTAATAGTATCTTTCTTAAAATTATCCATATTAAAATTACCCATTACTAATCAACATTAAACAATATATTACTATATATTATTAGAACAATCTAACCTTATTAAATTGCCATAGATCAGAGAAAAAATCTACTATAGAGTTGATGTCTGATTCAGAATATTTTTTCTCTGGGGCAAGTATGATTTTATCATTTCCAATCGGAGGATCCTTTGAGGCATTATTCGCCCAATCCTCCTTGCTTTCATTAACCGGAACATAGCCAATCGGCTCTAGATTATGCCCAGAGTCTACATGTCCCAAGTCACCATCTACAATGGCGTCATTATAGCTTGGAACAATAACAATGTCCCACCCCATATCATCTGCGGGATTTATCAAGCCTGGAAACTCGCCATAGTGAAATGGCAATCTTTTATCGTTATTTCCAAATTTTTTATGTGTACCAGCAGGATTGTCTAAAAATATAAGTTCTCCTGGATTTTCTTCTAAATATAAAAATAGATCGTCCTTTGAGTCAATATCGGTCTCCTCTATTGGGTAATCAAGATATGATGTCTTTATTATACCCTTTATAAGAGATGCCTCTTTTTTTAACCCTACGCTTTTTAAATAATTAAACAAAAACTTTAGCTTATTATTTGATAACTTCATTTTATTATTTTACCATTGAACTTCAAATGCATATAGTACACTATGTATAAATAGTAGCAAAACTCAAATACTCGATTGGTATTAATATTTTATGATATCATGATATATATCATATATGCAAATTAAAACTTTTAAAATAAAGCTAATCAATGTTTAAAAAAAACAAAATTTTAAATTACGCACAAGCTGAGTTTTCTTTTAATGAATTCAAAAAAGAGCTTATTGAGTTACAAGAAAACGGATATGAGGTATATATTGGCACTGACTCACAAGTTGTCAAAGAAAAGGTTAGTGTTGTTGCCTGCGTATGCCTTTATAAGCCGAGCAAAGGTGGCCGGGTATTTTATGTAAAAGAAAAAGTTAGCAAGTCAAAGTTTCCAACGACCCGGATAAGACTTTTATATGAAGCATATAAAAGCATCGAAGTTGCAATGGAAATAGAGGAGTTTGTATATGGGGGTTTAACAATCCACCTCGACATAGGTAGTGATGTTATAAAAAGCCTTAGCGCTAGATATAAAAAAGAAGCGGAGTCTATCGTCTTATCAATGGGGTATGATTGTGAAATAAAACCAGACAGCTGGGCTAGCAGCGTTGCGGATAGGTTTACAAAAACTTAAAACCTGGATAGTCACTGATATCATACCCATATGAGTCGCAGTCTTTTTTAAAAAGCCTATATACTATTTCTACAACGCGATCATCCTTAAACATAGGCAGATAGCTACCCCTACTGTGCTCTTTTTTATTGTGATGAGGTAACTCAAGAGGAAGGCCTTTTCCGATTTTTTCAGCCACGGTTGCCCAATCTTCTTCAATATTCTCTAGCTTTCCGACAAAGTCCATGGCTATTCTGTCGTCAATTGTAAGATAGCCTGACTGGCTTATTCTAATGCACATGCATTCTTTTCGCCCAGCAAGAGCCTGGCATCTTCCGTGGCCACATGAAACAGTACTTTTGCTAGGGGCATAATAAAATGGATTATAATTTGAATAATCACCATCTCTAGAGTCTAGCACCCTCTCAAGGCCAAAAATCCATTCTTCGAGCGATATACCCATCCACCTGGTATACTGGCCTTCTTTAAAATACATAGAGTGTGATACGAACCAATCAAATGGGTTTCTTGTAAATGAAAGTTTAAAATAAGAATCAAACTTATCTTCGCCCAAAAACTGCCTTAACTGATAAGCATTATTATGTATTTTATTCAAACCCGAAGCGTGTATGCCGTTAGATCCGCCGTTGGCCTCCGCCAAAACATTATTTACACTTGTGCTTGCAGTCTTCGGTATTCTGACCTGCAAAACTTCTATTTCATTATATATCGGCATATACTAACTCTCTACGCATTGTTTAAAAATCTGAATCTATATAAAATACAACGGCTCTGTTGCATTTATCATTTATATATGATACCATTCTGCATCCAGTTTTCTTGAAAATAAATGGAAATATAGAGTGAACAAGTAGCACTAAGAACATAGCTAATGATAACAATGACATAAAAATAGCATTGCGCATATGCCCCATGTACGTCTCTCCGGCGCTCTTTGGATGCTCATTAAATAAATTTAATATAAAATCTATAATTCTTTTAAAATATTTCATTGCGTCTAAGCCTTTATGTCTTTTAATATGTTTCTACACTTTGGAAAAGACGAGCAGCCATAGAATTTTCCGAACTTACCATGCCTCTCCATCATAACGCCCTTATTGCATTTTTGACATTTAACACCAGTTGTTTTTGCAGGCTTTTTCTTTTGTATATTGCCATCCTTATCAACACTCGCTGTATATTTGCAAACCGGATAGGATTTGCATCCAACAAACTTTCCCGACTTGCCCTTTCTGAATATCAATAGGCCTCCGCAAGACGGGCACTCTTCGCCAGTTTCAACCGGCGTCTCTGGAGACTTCTCCTCCCCATCAAGGTTTGTGGTACTATCGCATTTTGGCCAAGAAGAGCATCCGAGAAATACATCTCCGGATTTAGATATTCTTTTTATCATATGGCTGGAGCATTTTGAGCAATCAGTTCCCGACTTAAATATATCTATACTTTTATTTTGCTTCGCTTTATCAATTTCTAACTCAAGGCTTCTATTGAAGCAGGACAAGACATCCTCATATTCTTTTTCTCCAGAAGCTATTCCGTCAAGATTTGACTCCATATCAGACGTAAACTCTGGATTTATCAAGCTACAAAAATGCTCATTTAGATAATCATAAACCATTATCCCAACCTCAGTTGCTTCAAATGATTTCTTATCTTTTCTTACTATGTATTTTCTTCTAATTAGTGTATCAATAATTGAAGCATATGTGCTCGGCCTACCAACGCCGTCCTTCTCTAATCTCTTAATTAGGCCAGCATCAGTGTATCTTGGTGGCGGCTGAGTAAAGTGCTGCTTAGCCTCCACCAAAGACCATGAAACTTTTTTGCCAACAGATAGCGAGGGTATGACGACATCATCTTTGTCGTATCCATATACCTTCAAAAATCCATCAAACTTTAAAACAGAACCATTTACTTTAAAATTAAAAGTCTCTTTTTTATATTTATAATCTAACTTTATGCCAGCCTGATCAAACTTTGCGCTTGACATCTGAGATGCCATAAACCTATTTGATATTAGGTTCAAAAGACCTAGCTGATCCTTTGTTATTCCGGGAGGGTTCTGCTCGTATGTCGGCCTTATCGCCTCATGCCCAGCTTGCGTTCCGCTTTTATCTTTATATAAGATAATGCTTTTTGACAAGTAAGTCTTTCCGTACAATGACTCTATCTTCTTTCTTAAATCTTTTAACTTATTTGAATCAGAAGATACGCTGTCGGTCCTGTGATACGTTATAAGCCCATAGGAAAATAAAGATTGAGCAACGCTCATTGTCTTCTTCGAATTCCATCCAAGCCTATTAGATGCTGATTGTTGCAAAGTTGCCGTTGTAAATGGGGCATATGGCTTTCTTGTGCGCTCTTTCTTTGTATATTCAGACACAATAAGTGGATTTTTGTCCTTATTCATTCCGCTTACAACATAGTCCGCCTCTTTCTTATTTTTTGGAAAAAACTTTTTGTTGTTTTTTCCAAAAAATTCTGCTTCAAAATTAGAGTCGGTGGATACCGCTATCTTCCAAAACTCTTCACTTTTAAACGCACGTATTTCCTTTTCTTTTGCAGCAATATAATTCAAAGCAACGCTCTGAACCCGTCCCGCACTAGTATTTTTAAGCCCCTTTATCCACATAACCGGAGATACTCTAAATCCAACAAGTCGGTCTGTTATTCTTCTAGCCTTTTGGGCGCTATATAGATCATCATTTAAAACGGTCGGACTCTTAATAGCCTTTGTTACTGCCTCCTTCGTTATAGCATTAAACAAAACTCTATGTATAGACTTGCCCCTTTTCGGAATTTGACTATAAATATGATGGGCTATAGCCTCACCTTCTCTGTCCGGGTCTGTTGCTATATATATAACATCGTGATTTTGCGCCTCTTTTTTTATAGAAGAGACAACATCTTTTTTGTCTGAGTTTACCTTATAAACTGGCTCAAAGCTATCTTTATTTATACCAAGATTCTTTTTAGACAAATCCATTATATGGCCAACTGTTGCCATAATTTTATAATTTGGTCCAAGAATCTGGCTCAGCTTTGAAATCTTATTTGGAGACTCTATAAGAACAAGTGCCATTTGTACCTCCCAGCATATAGCGTACTAAATACTACTACATATTTATTTTAAAGACTATAAAACTTAATTAGCCGGCTAATAACCTACTTTATCCAAGAGGGTACCTTTATTTTTTTATACCAATATGGTGTAGCGGCAACTTTCTTTTTAAAGTAACCCCTTTGAAAAGATATTATGTCAATAGAGCTATCTTTTATTGAGCTAACAAATACATCGTAGAAGTCTCCTGATGCACTAATCATAAAGCGTATCTCTCCGCGACTTCCATCATCAAGCTTAAAGTACCCATCATCCGGCACACCATCATGACTATTTGTAAATTCTGTTTCAATTATTTGTGATACATAATAATTTGGCAAACGACCCCTGGCCCCATCCACAACCTCTCCGGTTTCCAAGTCATACCACCTTGCGGGCTCCTCTGGCTTCATTTTTCTATATGCATCGCGCACTCTTGCGGTAGTCCTTATGGGGAGCTTATTTTTCATATCAACTATTCCGGTTGACTCATATGCAATAGCTTGCTTTGTAATCATAATGCTATAATGCCTCCTCGGATTCTCCAAGAAGAGTATCTAAGAGATCTCCTGTAGTAACTCTTTGTCCATCCCTAGATTCAAACATTATTTTATCCTTATCCATCTTTCTCATTTGATCATAAATTTGATTTAAATGATAATCACCCTCATTATCATCAATATCATCAATACGATCAGATTCTTCATTTACTGCATTAATAAAATCCTGCCTTTCTTCTTTTGGAATATTATCATATATATTAGACAAATCATTTGGATTTTCACTTGCAAATTTTTTAATAAAGTAATTAATTAATGATGCATCTTCTGCTATACCATATTTATTAAAAAAATTTGAAACCTTCCTCAACTTGTTGTTTTCAATTGACATACCAACCTCCAGCGTATAAAATAAAAATGCAGGAAGCAACATACAAGAATGAGCCGATTGATTTAATTTTTTACCCATTTGTACGTTGCCCCTGCATTTTAAAACATAACAATTAATAGTTGCTATGTCTCTATTCTAGCTCAGGTATATCATCTGTGCTCCCAAAACCCCCATCCTCTCTCTCTGACGAATCAAGCTCTTCTATTATGTCAAATCTACATTCTAATCTCTTCTTTAGAATTGCCTGAAATAAGCACGGTTTTTTATTTAAAACTAAATTAGCAACACTGAAGAGAGTGTCTGGTTTGAAGTCAAATATTTTGACAATTCCCCCTGGGAACGGGGAAGATCTAGGGTCCGTCCCCATATTCGAATGAGTAACTCTTACAGGAACAAGAACCTCTCCCCTATAAGATTCGTCTATGATTCCTACTGAATTTGCCATCTCCAATGGCAGCTTTGAAATACTGCTTCTTGGAACTACCTCAAAATAATATCCCGATGGAGGTTGTAAAGATATCCCTGTTTTAAAGAATATGACATCTCCAACAATCTTATCAACCCCAGTAAAAGTTAAATCATACCCAGTATCTGTGTCATGCGCTCTCGACGGAACAACAGCATTGGGATCAAGCAACTTTATTTTTATACCAACTTTTCTCATATTAGCCTCCATAGCATAATTTTATTATCGACAATATTTATACCTTATTTTTATTTTAATTTAGTAATATTTATTACAAGAAGTTTGTAAACCATATTTATTAAAAGCATTATGTTAAAGCAAAAAGTATTTATAGAATTCCTGATAGATGGTGTGATCAAAGCTGACTATGACCAAAAGGATGACATCATCAAGGAGCTTACAAAGCTGCTAAACAACGCTTTACGCTCTAGAGAGCTGATGAAGATTGATACAAACATAACGGTTCTCTCTGAGCAAGATATTATGTTTGCGCTAAATGCAGGCAGCATGTTTGAAGAAAACTAAGATGATGTCCAGTCTGCATACTTCCATATTGCACTTGCAACCGACCTATTCCACTTTTTATCATCTATGCTGACACCCAACCTCTTCGCCAGCAAATAGCCCCTCCTCCAAGCCTCAACTTCTTCTATTAAAACAAAAGTTTTGCTCGTCTTACTCTTTTCGGAGTAAGAACCGGTAACCTCATCATATTGAAATGCACTTCCATTCGTTCTAACTAGAACATGGCCACACTCATGCAGCAAAACATGCAACTGGGTCTCTAGTCTATTTGTGGACTTTATGGATATTATTTTGGACTCACAGTCCACAGAGTCATCACCATCTCTTTCGAAAAAAACAGAATATCCGCGCTCTTCAGCCCAAACGACTATTCTATCTAAATAACAATTATAGTTCATGCCCGGCATATTTATCCTAAAGCCAATAAACACGCTATATTTATACGTAAATTTATTCTATAAAAAGAACAGTTCCGTGATAAAGAAGCGATGTAGAATTTACCTCACCATAAAACCATAGCTGAATTATCGGAATATTTTCACTTGTTAGCTCAATTGGATCATCTAATAAGAAATCAACAACATGGTATCCGGCAGTAGACCTCATAGCCGTCGTTGCATGCTCTGCGCTTACAGACAGGTTTCCTATTGCAGAAACAGACATTCCCGGGAAAAGCCCTCCGGTAGGGTCAGATGGACAGTCCGATGTTGTATGCGTAGTAACTTGCGAAATAGGAGCAGATGCAGGTGTTGAGTCGGATTCTGGCATAACTCTCTTGGAAATAATGCACTCCATTATATTTGCATCACTAGCGCCCATTATCATATATATGCATCTAACCTTTTTTAAACGCCCAGGGATACCAGGCTCTGCAGAATCCAATAGTGATGTAGTTGTTATGCCACCATCTGGACTAAAATAGTCATAAGTTGTGGCGAGATATGTGGGAATCTCATGAGACAAAACATGCTTAGGCCCCCCTGAACAGTGAAGAATCCTAATAGCACTTCCGGATGGGTCAAACCCTGACATACGATACTGAGTCAGCGCCTCAAAAGCGCCATTGCCGTCATCTAAGCTTCGATGGGTCTCCACATCAATAGAGGTAATTTTGTCTGGTGGAATAAAAATAGTTCTATTAAGCCTTGCACCATCTGCTGGCATCGGATCGTTTAATGTCTTCCAAACTCCATCTTCTCTAAACTGAAATTGATCATCTCTATACCTTATGACCCCATCCCTGCTGGAATTTGCATCTCCACACCTTAAACCAGACACGGTTACATCAGCCCTTGACCATGGCCCCACGGAGTTTGTTTCTAGTTTGCTCATTATTGTACCACCTATTGTATTAAATCAACCAAAAAAACCACCTACTCTAGCTCTATATTACTAAGTAGATCGACTATCATGCTATTGAGCATCTTTTTATCTTTAGGACTAACCTGTGTCGTCCTATCGGAGCTGACCTCTACAACCAGAGCATTAGAGTCGCTAGTTTTTATAAATATATTTTCTCCACTCATAATTGGGCCGCTTTCAAACTGCTCACTTGACTTTAAAATCAAACTAAGTTCTTTCAAGAGGGAGTTTATTTCTTCATCCAAAAGCTCTCTAAGGAGCAGCTCGTGTCCGTCTAAAATGCCATCATCATTTGAGTCTGAATCGTTTGGATCCATTCCGAGTCCAACCTCCACACTGTCGGGCAGCATATCTTCATCAGAATCTTTAACATAGGCCTGCTCAACGCCCCTAACTACCCATTCCCCATTAATAACCTCCCCTCGAACAACTGAGTTTGGCTTGATCACATCATCACCATGCTTCGCCACACTCGTCCTGATTAGCCGCCCTTCATCTGCCAGCATATCCGTCCCAAGGGTGGTTTCGGCTACATCAAATGTACCATCGCCATCACTATCAGATGGCGGCATAAACGTCCCGGCATTCGCAGCAGAAGAGAAGTATACGGCCCTAGATGATATTGATATCGCCACAGACGATGCCTCTATCTCTCCAGGAAGCGTTGTTAGCTCATAATAATGATACCCGCTCTTTTCACTATGGTAAACATCCTTAACGGCCCCATCAATAATCGCATACATATAATAATCTCCGGCCGCCAAGGCTGCTGCAGATGGAGCTTTGGCTACAGTGGAGACAGAGGATTTTGGCGACTTAGGTGTAAACGGAATTGTTGCGCCGGGCTTCAGCAAAAGCTCTTTATGAAGGGCCTTACTTGCGCCAAGATGCTTGATTAACGGCTCCATAAGAACTTTTTTATATTTAATGTGCTCATGTGAATATGGAAGCAATACTGCTAGGATATCTTTTTTAAGCACGCTGGACGCAGGCGCTATAAGGTATGATGCCGGATATCCTGAAGCAGGCCCAACATACGTTGACGACGGCATTACAACGACTCCATCTATTATGTCCTTTGAATAATCATGTGTCGCTGATACAATCACCAATGACGCGGAACCCATATCCTCCAAGCCCGCGCCTGCCTTTACCGCAACATCAACCTCGCCAACCCCAGCCACGCTAACTTTATCCCAAACGACCGGGCCTGTGTCCGGTAGCCAGTCAATTTCCGCCTCAGTTAGCTCTGACGAAGACATATGCGGTACGAATACCTCTCCTGAAGTAACAGTTAAATCCGTAAGTGATGTTAGAAGCGCAGGTGTAACATGAATAGTGTATACTGGCGAATATGTTATTGATGTTAGGTGCGGACCAAGCCACGATACCTCATCGGCATGGGTGGTTGTTGGTGATAAAATAAGCTCTGAATCAATTGTTGTTGTCAAAGCGGTGTCGTCAACAACATGGATAACTCCACCGACTGAGGTGGCAGGAAGCGCATCCATTAAAACCATCTCAGCAGTCCATGCGCCAGGAACGGATTCTGGATCAAGCGGGTCTGAGCCGAGCGCATGCTCGATGTGGTCGCTGACACCATCGCCGTCTGAGTCGGGCCATACATGGAGCTCCATATGAACAAAAACGACCTCTGGGTGGTCTGAGGCGTCATGCGGATCGGTACCCGCTCCCAACTCCCATGAGTCACTAAAGCCATCACCGTCAGAGTCTGGCCCCTCGCCCCAGGTAGCTTCGGTACCCTCCTCAACGAATACGGCCGGATGAGATGATGAGTCCATCGGATCTGTGCCCATGGCAAGCTCTTCCATATCGGTCCAACCGTCGAGGTCCGAATCAATTTCCGAACCATCCTCGTCGAAATCGGCCACATCACCAGGGGGAAGGGGCATTTCTTCGTCCCCATGCCTAATGTTATAATGTTTTTTACTAAAAATAAATTTTACGCCAAGGATTAGCGTTAGACCTGACATACTTGAATCACCAAACATGCCCTCCACCTCTTCAGTCTCCATTCCTGATGAAAGTATTCCGAAGGTCTGCCTACCATTAAGCCTGAGCGGCTCGCTGAGAGTGTATTCTGCGACATGCATACCTGGAATAGTCCTCTTCTCTGCTGTATTATGGAGTTCGTCGGGAATTAAATTCTGAAGGTCCTCCATTTCAATTGGCAGAGGGCTTCCGGCGAGACCCGTCGCCACCCCAAACTCTGATGCAAAATTCACCGCATTATGAGTGATTCTTTGAGCCCCAATCGCGTCCATAATAGTCTCTGTGAAAGATCCCACCTCAGCGCCCATATCTGGGCCGGAAAAGTCCATCAGATCCTCTAATTCCTCAATAGTCATGAATGATGGACGATCCTCCTCCAAGGTGACCGACTCCCCTCCGATGGGTCCGACATCGGCAAATCTGCTGGTAATAGAGTCTGCATCATAAATTACGGGCTCTATTGCCGTCATGCCCTCTCCGATAACCATATAATGAACATAAAACTTAACCAGTTCGTGACCTATATTATAAAAATAATCTGTCTCTACGATACTGTCCTCTCCGTCCTCGCCCCCTCCGGGGTACCTCAGCGCCTGCTTAAACTGTACGCTGTTTCCGGCCGGAAGCTTATGCCTACATAGCGTCGTTACTAACGGCAGACCTAAGCCGCCAAGCTCAGCTATCCACCCTTGAGTCTTCGTATCATCCAGGCTGGGCAGTGCCAACGTTATAGTTATATTTCTAATCAATCCTGATACCAAACTCAGTATTAGCCCTGTTGCGTCATAGCTGTCTTCTGGCGGAATTTCAGCTGCGGGGTCAATTATTAAAATATTAATAATTTGTTCAGATACTGCTCCTGCAGAATCCGTAACCCGGAGCCGGATGGTCTGCTCGCCGGCAGTCAGAGAGGATGTAACGGCCGAACCAAGAGCTATATTTCCCAAGCTGTCTGCCGGAGTAGTATCAAATGTGCCATCAATACTGCTCCACCACTGAACACTTAGCGTCTCTGGTGCGTCAAGCGCGCTTCCTATTGTTGCCAAAAGAGGAAAGCCTAAGGCTGAAACCTCAAACCGCTCCGACACTCCATCGTACGCAGGAGACGTTATATCAACAGTGGGTCCGGCGATCGGTAATGGGTTTAGCGTCCATCTAAATATTTTATTAGCCTCAACATGCCCACCGGATTGCCTGACTTCAATCATAAAGGTCATGTGGTACGGACTGCTTAATGGCATTAGTGTTGCGAAGGAGGCTCCGCCATGGAGAATGCCAATTGTTACGCCGCCGGGATCTGAAAAGGTAATTTCACCAGTAGGGCTTACCGAGGGCCCGAGGCCTGGCACGGTGCGCCAAGTTCCTCCGGAATCGAGGACTTTAAGGCTCGCAATCAAGTCTTCAGGAGCACCTGAAATCAACTCTATGCTAGATATTTGAGCGCTAACCGGGAAAGCACCAATGAAGATTACGGAGCCTGGTGCTGGAGATATTTCCGTTATAGATGGAGTTGGGACTACAAATCCAGCCTCTCCATCTGCATCAAAATCACCAAGAGATAAGCCCTCTCCGACACCCAATATGTCCAGCTTTAAGTCACCCGGGGGAACCCAAACATGCTCCTCAGTCTTCCAGCTCCAGCCCTCACCATCCAAGTGCCCGTGTATCAGCCCATATAGGTCATCAAAAGTTATCCATTCGCCATCTTGCCTGAATTGAAACTTTTCATCCTCATACTTGATAATGCCGTCTCTTGATGATGGGGAGCGCCCACTTCGTAGACCTGTAACTGTAACATCTTTTCCAGTTACGGGGCCTATGGAATTTGTTTTTAACTTGCTCATTATATTCCTACATCACTACCAGAACGCTTCCCGCCGGTATTGTAAATTCAGTATCATCACCTATTGCGAATGGTCCAACTACAACGCCATTATAGTCATCTAAAAGAGTTAGGCTCTCCGTTGTTAACTGCACATTGGATAAAACTGCAGCAGATGCAATTCTTCCAATTATTACGCCATTGGTTGTTACGTTTCCAGCATCAGTTGTTCCTTGTAAATCACAGCACTCTTTTAACCCACCGAGGCCTCCGGCCTCTAAGGCCTCAAGCCTCTCTCTTACATTCCTATACTCACCCTGAACTTTTGCGCCAAGAGTAAGCTCTATATTTATAATAGCAGACCTATAGCTATTAACAAGCTCTGCCCTCAGCGCCGTTACCTTGTTAACGGCAAGCGGTATTTGCCCAAATCCATCAATTGCATCTGGGAATATACTGGTAGGTCCAGGCTGCTTTTCTAACAGCGGATCGTCATATTCGCGAACCGATGGTATTCTTTCATCTTCTATTGAAGAATCGTCTGAATCATCTATAGGCATATTAGACCTCCTGTATAATTAATTAAAAGCTTTGCCAACATATATAGTTTATAATAATAATATATTATTTTCTTGTTTTTCTTGAAACTTTTGAAGCCCGAACAAGCTTGTTAAGCTTATTTGCTCGAACCAATTTTGCCTTCTTTTTGACAGAAGATTTTTTAGAAGCAGACGAAGTTTTCTTTGCCGAAGACCTCGTATAAGAACTTTTTGGCTTTTTAGAACCACAACCACAACCCATAGCACTCTCCTTATGATAATTAAATAAAAATTAATAGTTCCATATCACATTATATTAATTAAGCATTATTATAATGTGAGTAACAAATTATACAAACACAAGACCAAAATAGTAATAACAATTTTGATAATAGCAATATCGATAATATTACTATTGGTGCAGACAAAAATTAGCAAAAGAGTATATAATTTTGCAAATAACATAGATAATGCATATGGCATAGACTCAGGTCTAGACGCTCCTGATAAAAAAAGAGATATGCTGAGCCCGGTAGTGAAGCTCTCTATGGTGGATTTTAATTCAAAAATAAACGGAATACCTGCATCAGACTGGATTGTGGTGGGTAGCGCAACAGGAGTTAGTATAGGATATGATAAGCAAAAAAATATATCTTATCTTCTTACAAATAATCACTTCTGTGAAGACGCTGTAACAAATCCTTTAAAAGCAATCATCCTTGAGGATTCAAGCTCTCCAAGGATAAGCGACCCAAAAAGCGACTCTTTGCTCGTAAATGTTTTAAAAACAAGCGAGGGGCTAGATCTGTGCTTAACCGCAGTGACCGGATATATAAAGCCGGCCACCCTGGCAACAGAGAGCGTTAACATTGACCAGTTTGATGAAATATACATAATAGGTGGTCCAACTGGAATTTTCCCAACCATACTTGACACATATGTGTCCGGAAATCTCGCCAGGTCCGAAATATCACTGTCTGGAATGCATAGGAAAGGAAATGATTTCGTGTTCATATCAGGAATAATACTTCCAGGTCATAGCGGCAGCCCCGTTTATAACAAAAATAACGAAATGATAGGTTTGGTTTTTGCGACAGTTCCGTCATATGGTGCATTAGCAATATCAATAAAAGATATATATTATTTTATAGAAAATTAATTAGAGGTCAAATATGCTTAGAAAAATAAATATATTAATTACAATGATGCTACTATCTTCTTGCTCTGATTATAATTTATCCAAAGTTGTAAAGCCAAGTGATGATGCAGAGCTGTATCCCGAAATAGAAGTAGCTCCCGAGCATTTAGACTTCGGAACATTAAATGCCATAAATGATGTAAAATCATTGGATATATCCATTAAAAACATTGGAAATGACACCTTGTTTTTAGACGATATAATATTAAATAATCAAATATCAGTATATTCTATATCTGGCGTCTCAGATAATGAGCTTGAGCCATTTGAAGAAGCAACTTTAACTGTAACATATGACCCCATAACATATGAGTCAAACCCAAATTCAATAAGTATATTTTCTAATGACGAAGATGAGGTTGAGTCCATAGTGACAATAGCTGGCGTTGGATCTGCACCGGTTATTGATATTAGCCCCGAAGAATATGATTTTGGCTCAATAGACATAGGCTGTGACAGCAACCTGGTGGTAAAGGTATCAAGCCTAGGCGATGTTGACTTAATAATCGATGATCTAGAGTTTTTATCATCAATACCGGTTGACTTTGAATTATTTGATCAAAGCACAATAAATAATAATCTGCCTATAACCATACCTCCTGGCGATAGTATTGAAATTGAAATTGACTATTTGCCGCTGGATCTTTTGGATGATAATTCTTATATTGAGGTATCATCTAACGACCCAATGAGTCCTATAGTATATTCATCACAAGAAGGTTATGGTTCGTACTATGATATAGTGACAGATACTCACGAACAAGATGGGCTGCTAGAGTCTGATATATTGTTCGTAATAGATAACTCTGGATCAATGTCTAGAAATCAAACCAGTCTTGCGAATAATTTTGATTCATTTATCAATATATTTGCAGCATCAGGCGTAGATTATAAAATTGGGTTTATAACAACAGATAATGGCGATGAATTTGTGAATGGAACAATAATAACAAATTCTAGCACAGATCCTGTTGCCGAAGTAAATAGCGTTATTACATCCATAGGCACACATGGAAGTGCAATGGAGAGAGGGTTGTATGAATCATATGTTGCGACAACATCTGGTGGGCCTGCCGACCCCGCAGGAACATTTATGCGTACACATGCAAAGTTTGTTACAATATATGTATCAGATGAGCCGGATCATTCATCTTATAGCTCAACACTTACTGTGGCAGACTACTCTTCGCACCTACTTGGCCTAAAAAGCTCTTCCGCCCTAATATCCGCACATGCTGTCGCTGGTGACTACCCGGCCGGATGTAACGGCGGAGGAACATATGCGACATTTGGCGATGGCTATTATAATGTAGTGTCAGATCTTGGCGGAACATTTGTATCCATATGCAGCACCGATTGGGGCGCTCAAATGGAAGAGCTTGCGAGAGACTCTATTGCAAGTAATATATTTGGACTCAGTCAGGAGCCAATCGAAGACTCAATATATGTAGAGGTCAATGGAGCCGTAACAACAACATGGATATATGATCCATCCACAAACTCTATAACCTTTTCAGCAGATATACCTCAAGATGGTGACATTATCGATATAGAGTATGCAATATATGGCTGTAATTAAAAAATATTTTTAAAATCAAAAAAATGTAGTATAAATTTTAATATGCCCTTAAAGCATTTAAAGTTAAATTTTAAAGATACTCACTTAAAAGTGATAATGATACTTGTATTGATTGATATATTATCAACACTGACTTGGTATTACTTTCTTGAAGTAAAAGAGTGGAATCCGTTAATGGACCTAGCCCTAAGCAATTCTCCCATGTCATTTGTTGTGGCAAAATTATCTATATCATTTTTTACGATATATATTTTATCAAAATATATGTCTAAAAGAATAAGTCAGGTGGGGATAGGCCTGGTACTCTGCCTATACTCTGTAGTAACAGTGCTGCATTATTTTGTTTTTTTATTTTTATTAAGCAACTTTTGAAAATCTTCGGCAAGAAGGCTCATGCCCATTTTCTTTCTTTTGGTGAAGTCAATCTTGTCTATCTTCTGACCAGACTCTTTCCCTACCTTTTCTATCATATGATTTGTGCATTCTTCAAAATATGCCAAATCAACAGCCTTTCCGTTTAATGCATTCTCTAGTATGTGATTTGCAAATTCTGCTGCTTGAATTGCAGTTTCACTATATACCTTTCCGCTTTTATCATTCTTGATGCTACCAAATGCTTTTGATATCTCTGCCGCCTTTCCTGGCGTCATTCCAAATCCGGCCATGGCGGGCGCTGCGTTCTGCATAAGCCCCTTGATTCGCTCTCTCTGCTCCTGAACCTGCCTAAGGTCTATGTTTGCATTCTTCATGCACGATAGGCCACATGAATCACATGCATCATACATTTCCATATTCCAATAGTTGCACGAATAGTGATTTGTAATTTCAGCTGGAAGATTTTTTAAATTCTTTGTACAGCCAAAGACAATCTTGTCTTCGTAAACTTTAGCTTTTTTTGTACAAAACTTACTTTCTCTAAGCTGAGTTGTCATTCTGCATGTTTTGGAGCAATCTATTTCTTTATAATTTGACATACGTATATTTTACGCTTATAGGCAAAATTAATTATAGTTAATTGCACAAAGAGCCATAACCCTTTCTTCTTTGTCTACGGTCTCCAGAGCCCTTCCTACGCAACCCTTATATTGCTCAAAAGTTAGGCTATCTTTTGAAACAGATATGCACGAGCCATCTCCGGCATCAATAAGATAATCGCCAGAGTACACTGGACCGGTGCATATAACGGGAACTTGGCCAACAAACGACAAAACCTCTCCGTGCCAACCGTTATCATGCTCCCTGGACTCTTTTTCATTTCCAACTAAAATAGCCCTATTTGTTACAACCATGGGGACTCCTGGTCCTGCCCTATGAAGCTCTTTCTCTCTTATGTAAACAACCGTTCCTTCTGGTATTCCAAAACGTGTATGCTTTTTTCCAAAAATCGAATCATATTTTTCTTTAGAAACCCACTCAAGTGGATCTCCAACCTCAAACCACTCACCATAGTCTGCATTGCCAGAGGCGAAAACAACATCTCCTTCTGCGCCTACATCATAATTAAGGTCTGGCTCGCCGGCGGTCTCACTGGTGGCAGTTATATTTCCACCATCGGATACAAGGAAAAGGCTCGAGTCCGACGCGCTGCCCCTTATTGAGCCACGAAGATTTCCTTCATCTTCCTTTACAGTTCCGGTATAACTGCTTCTAAATCTTATAAACTTACAGCTATCAGTTGGAGTGGGCGTTCCCATCTGAACGAGTAATACATCGGCATTGTCTCCTGTATTATCATTTTTTATAAGACATGTGTGAGAGTAATCTGAGCTATCATTTCCGGTTAGAGTAATTAGACAATCACCACTGACCTCAGCGTCGTTATTAACGGTCAACGTGATAAATCCATCTTCGAGAGCGGCAGTTGATCCGCCACCATTGATCGAAACGGCTGTGTCGGCCGTGATGACTACATAGGGGCCACCTAAGAGATGCAAATTTGCGCTTGTATCTAGGCTTATATCCGCTGTAGAGGTTATATCAAATACAGAATCGCCATCAATATCGCTAAAGTCTATTAGACCAGAAATCGCCCCTGTAACGTTCAAATCTCCTTCTATATGAACCGGTTCGCCAGCCTTCGGGAAAAGTTTAATTTCAGATATACTATCCCATCCAGCTCCTGTGCTAGTCGAAGAACCCAACCAAATATAGGGGCCTCGAACCCAAAAATCACCCTCAGACCTAAGTGTTGAGTTAAACATAGCTGCTTCTTCAAAAACAGTTGTTCCGTCAAACTGAATGCTTCCCGTCATAGAGCCAGGTGATCCATCGCCAAAGGAGCTGCTATAATCGGTACTGGCATTAAAATACATTGAGCCGCTGCCGCCAGAGTCAAGAGATATCTTGTTTGACGTGATTAGCTTAATTGAGAAATCTTCGCTATACTTGTTTATCGGCAACTTATAACTCCTAACTAGCTCTTTGCTCTTATTGATACCATTTCTGATATCATTTTGTCAAGGCAATCATCATCTAAAGATAAAGATATTAACAAATAACTTTTCTCGTCCTTCTTAACTTTTATAGATAAATTTGTATATTCCTCTCCATCTGTTTTTTTAAGGTCTATATAGCTATCTTTGTCTATATTAATCTTCATTTCTTTCTATACCTCGGCCAGCGCCGTATGCCATACCCCCTCTCTGCACTATTATGACAACCCTTATAGCACTGATCCGTACCTTCTGGCAAGTATGTAGAGCTTGACCAGTCAGTCCCAAAGACATGCGAGCCAACAACGACTATCTCCTCCCAGCAAGGGCTGCCTATTCTGCAACATCCAAGGATTTCCTTGCCATCCGCTGTCTGTGACGATTTGGGGTTTGCGGCAATATAATTGATTAGGTCTTCCTTGTCTTTTGTGGCCATATTGCCCTGAATATTATAAGTACAGTCCTCTGGCTTAACAGCCCAGTCTGGTACATCATCTGTGTAATAATGAGTTGAGCTGCCAACAGCTGAGTGTCCATCCCCATTTGATACTATTCGTAATGCAATATCAAAATTTTTAACCTTTACCTTATTTTCAACATAGCTTACAGTATCCCTTTCGCTATCTACAGCTGCTTTTATGTTTGAGATATCATTCCAGCATGAGAATTGATGCACATCATCATCGCCCTTCTCCAAGACAATCTGTTTTGCGGTCATCTTTGTGTTTGCCACCCTATTCATTATAACCTGATGCACAGCCTTCATGCCATCTTCGCCATCAACACTCGCTTCCTTGACAAGTGTCGTTGCAACAATATCATCGTCTGTTGGCTCGTCTGATGCAAACTTGCACAGATAACTGTATTCATCATATAGGCTATTTTTTAATAAAAAACTAGCTAAAGCCTGTATTCTATCACTATATTCCATGTCTCTTCCCTGATAACATTGCCCTTGTCTTCATTGATATCGAAATCAACTATAAACTCATCATTTACATTTATTACGTAATCATTACTAGATTTCTTCTTCTTTTTTTTATGATTTTCAATGCCATAAGGCTCTGGCTTTAGCGGAAGCCTGAGGGGAAGTCTTTTGTCACCATCCTCTTTCTTCTTTTTGTACTTTTTGTTTAAAATAGCCGGATGCATATTATGACTCCTACATAATTTTTGCAGCATAAGTTGCCAATTCGCTTCTCTCACCCTTCAGCAGGGTTATATGCCCAGATAGCTTAAAATCTTTGAATAGTTCTACGACGGTTGACAGACCAGATGTCGATGTATCAAGATGAGGGGTATCTATCTGCTCAAGATCCCCTAATAATACGATCTTTGAGCCCTCCCCCATTCTTGTCAACAAAGCCTTTGCCTCATGTATGGTTATATTTTGCGCCTCATCTAATATAAAGAATGTATTCGGAATACTCCTGCCTCTTATATGCGTCAGCGCCTCAATCTCAATCTTTCCCTTCTGAACCATTAAGTCTATATACCCATGCCTTCCTTTGTATATATACTCTAAGTTATCAAATATTGGCTGTATCCACGGAAGCATCTTCTCTTCTTTTGTACCAGGAAGGTAGCCTATGTCGCCACTCATGCTCTGAACCGGCCTTGATATTATAATCTTATTATAAACGCCCTCCAAAAGCTGATCCATGGCGGAGGCAATCGATATAAGGGTCTTTCCGCTACCAGCCATTCCGGTTAAAGTAACCATATCTACCTTCGGGTTCATTAAAAGCTCAAACGAAAATCTTTGCTCTTTGTTCCTAGGAGAGATCCCTTGTACTGAAAAATTATCTTTTGATGAAGTAAATAACCTATTTAATCTGCCGTTTCCATCAGCTATTGCTAAAGCGCTAGCTCTTTCTTCACTTTTTAAAACAACACATTCGTTTGCATAAAAATTTTCATCTAACTCCACAAAGCCGTTCTTATAAAACTTATCTATAGGAGATTTTGCAATATTTAAAACAGAAACTCCAGTATAAGCCTCCGCCCTATCAACTATTGCCTTTTCTCTTATATAGTTTTCTGACGAGACTCCTATCGAGTCGCATTTAACTCTCATGGATATATCTCTTGAGACAAGAAATACACCATCAGAATTATCTGATAATATTTTTGCAACAGAAATTATCCTGCTATCTTTATTATCCTCAAACCCCTTCGGTAGCACCGATAGGTCTGATTCGGACGAAGCCCTGATCGTCTGACCATTCTGAAGTGTCACGCCATCCTGCAAATTTCCGTCATCCCTAAGATTATCTAGAAATCTATTTACATATCTTGCTGCATTTCCAACGCTATCATGCCTTGTCTTGAAGGTATCGATTTCTTCTAATACCTCTATGGGTATTATTACGTTAGAATTGGGAAACGCATGAATCGAATCTTCGTGGTAAAGAAGAACGCTTGTGTCTAAAACAAAACTTTTTCTAACTAACAATTTTCTTTCTAAGCCCCTATATTCTAGGTTACGCTATATATAAAAATATTAGCATCAGCATTAGCCCTCGTCCTCATCTTCATCAAATATAGACCAATTTTCTATTGAAATTTCATAATAAAGCTCGCCGGACTCCTTATCTTTTTTTAAGTTATAATCAGGACAGCCCCACTCGCCCACAAGATCGCCGCCAAGCTCAATTTTCACGGCACCAATTTCTGGATAATCTAGCACCTCTATATTATTCATAACCAAGTAATCAAATGCATCGCCTTTATCCTCGCCAAAAACGATCTCCATATCTAATTCTAAAGACTCTAAGATAAAATAAACCCAGCTCGATCTCTGCTCGTCTATTGCAGACAAGTAGTCGCTTCTATTTGTTAGCATCCTCGTCTTCATTTATCCGCATCCGGCCCAGCCGCAATCCTGGCAGTTAACGCAGCCATCTTGATAAATTAAATTTTTACTATTACAGGTCAAACACCCTTCTCCGCCCGAAACACGCGTTCCATCTTTAATATATTGTTTTAATACTCTAGCAATACACTTTGAAAAGCTAAACATATCAGACTCCCGGTCCTTCCTTAGCTGCTCTACAACATAATTAATACTTGCGCCATGCCTTAATGCCAAAGATATCATTCTAGTAAAAGCACCTTGATTTGGATTATCAAATACCTTTACTATATTTTTTACAACAACTTCATCGCCATTCTCACCGAAATGTAGATCATATATGGAATTCATACTTTTTCTTGGATGTTTAACTATTCTCCCAACCTTATATTTCCTTGGTATTTCGACAAAGTTGGCTAGGCCGCCCATAATCTCATATGGCTTGCCATCATAAAGCCCAACCAGTATCGTCCATTTTTCTCCCCCAATTGTTGCATTATGAATATTGCAATCAAGCAGCTCAGGTCTCTTTGGGGCGGTTCTCTGGGGGAATGACGCATCTCGACTGGCAGATTCACTATCTGATATAAGTACGCCATCTCTTGAGCCGTCAACATACACCGTTATACCCTTTAAGCCGCGCCTCCACCCCTCCATATACAAGCTCGCAACAACTTCATTTGAAGTTCCCCTAGGAAGGTTTATGGTGGAAGATATCGCGTGGTCTATGTTGTTCTGAATAGCCTCCTGCATCTCAACCCTTTTTGTCCAATCTATGTTGCTAGATTCAGTAAAAAAAGGAGGTATGTCATCTGAAGTATACATGTTATCTTCAAATGTTGATGTCAAATACTCCTCAACATTATGGTGGAATACTTTAAACTCAAGCCACTTATCTCCAAGCTTATCTATAAAATCAGGCTCTACATCAGATTCATTATGAGATATCTTTCTTCTTCTTATATAAGAGTTTCTGAATACCGGCTCAAGACCTGAGCTTGTTTGTGACATAATTGACACAGAGCCAGTTGGGGCATTGGTTAGTATAGATATATTTCTCCTCCCCTGCTCAGATATCTTCTTAATTAACTTTTTATCTAAACTATTTATAAACAAGTTGTCTTTTTCAACATCCCAATCGAATACGCCAAAAGATCCGCGCTCTTTTGCTAAATTCGAACTTTCATCATAGCTAGTATTTTTATATAAAGAGTATAAATTTGCAACAAACTCAATTGCCTCATCGCTATCATATGCCATTCTAAGCCTGGCAAGTGCGTCGGCAAGGCCGTGAGTACCAAGCCCGGTCCTTCTGCCATCAGAACACGCCCTTAGGAGCTTTCCCCATAACTCAACCTCATCATCCGTATCCGCCTTACCTATAATTGAATTTAACTTTTCAACCTCTAATTGAACTAAATCATCAGAAAGCCTCATGGCCACCCTTGTTGTCTCTATAAGTTTATCAAAATCAAAATATGCCCCATCCTCAAATGCATTATTAACAAAGTGCTTTAAGTTAACAGATATTAATCTACAAGAGTCATACTCCGAAAGAGGGATTTCTGCGCATGGATTTGTACAGACTGTTTCAAATCCATAATCAGAATATTCATTTGCAGGGAGATATTTTGTTATATTGTCCCACATCAAAAGACCAGGCTCTGCAGTCTCAGTTGCCGATTGCACTATGCTGTCCCAAAGTTCTTTTGCAACAATTTTTCTTGATATAGACGGATTATCACTTCCACAAGGAAAATGAAGCTCGTACTCTTCATCATTACCAACTGCATTCATAAAGTCATCAGTTATTCTAACAGATACATTTGCCCCCGTGACCTTTGACAGGTCCCTTTTCATATTTACAAACTTTTCTATATCAGGATGTCTTATATCCATTGTTATCATTAAAGCGCCACGCCTGCCATTCTGGCCGATCATTCTGCAGACATAGGAGTAAAAGTCTGAAAATGACCATGCGCCAGTTGTTGTTCCGGCAGAATTATTTACAATCGCCCCCTCCGGCCTTAGCTTTGATATATCAAGGCCAACACCACACCTTCTCTTAAAAAGATTGGCCATATCTTTTCCCGCATCAATTATCGAAGATATATTGTCATCAGGAGAGCCCACAACAACGCAGTTTGATAATGATACATTTATAAAGTCATTGCCGATCCCCATCATTGGTGAACCCTGAGGAACTATGTACTTGAAGTTTTTTAAATAAGAATATATCTCATCTTCGCTCAGGGCGGATTCTCCGCCAAAGTCGCCCTCTATTCTTGCGAACTCTGACGCCATTCTTTTATGCATATCATCCGGAGTCTTCTCATGAAAATTTCCATCTTCATCTTTAAGGCAAT
>Ga0315316_10000297_pt1 | contig 32027 bp, 40 predicted proteins | sample M160m3416metaG_FD_203702 | JGI IMG/M metagenome (GOLD analysis project Ga0315316, IMG submission 203702) | Ammonia-oxidizing marine archaeal communities from Monterey Bay, California, United States - M1 60m 3416 | ecosystem: Environmental > Aquatic > Marine > Intertidal zone | place: USA... | reverse complement strand
ATGCAGGTCTCAGTTTGACAGAAGGTCTGCTCGTCTAAACGGACGTCTTCAAAAACTGCTTAAGTGATTCTTTTGTTGGCTTGGCATCAAAATCAATCACCTCATTACCCTTTACTAACTTTATAGTCGGGTATCCCTCAATACCAAATTCGTCAGCCTTCTTTTCATCTTTTTCACAATCAACCTCCTTAAAAAGAACAGCCTTTCCATTTACATTCTTGTGCGTGTCTTTTATGCTATCCCATGCAGGTCGCGCCTTCTTGCAATAGGGACACCACTTAGTATAGAAATAGTAAACCTCTACTTCGTCGATATCATCGCCATCACCTTCCTTTATAAACTCCTTATTTGTAGCAAATTTTGGGTCCATGCGTGGAGCAACATAACTATTATAGTAATAAAAAGCCACTCCAGTAAATATAGCTGCCACAACAAGAATAATTAAAAATTTCTTGTTGTAGACTACATTGGTTAGATTCTCCTTCAGGGTCTCGAACATATAATATAGTATTAGAGATAAGAAACAAAAATTTTTACGAATAATACCTAAAGATATAATATTATATAAAGTGTAGTATGTTCGTTCGAAATCACACGGGACGTCTCGTTAATATTGATGAAACTAAGTTTACGAATGATAAAGAACTTTATGCGCAATTATGGCTTACGCTATATGACGTGCGTATAGAGAAGCCTTCATTTAACGAAAGATTAATAAAATATATAAGCGGGCAAACTTTATTGGTATAATTTTTTTTCTAAAATTATAGTAATGGCAAAGACGCGTCGGAGAAACAAAGCGAAGAAAAAGAAAACGTATACTAAAAAAGATTATGAGAGTGGAGATGGTATGGTCACACGGATATGGGGCCCGTGGGCGTGGTGTTTTCTGCATACTATTTCATTTAATTATCCTGCACAACCTACCCTCACACAAAAGAAACAATATCGTGACTTTATATTGAGCCTCCAGCATGTATTACCCTGTGGACATTGTCGTAAAAATCTAACAAAAACTCTTAAAAGACACCCACTAACAATAAAAGATATGAAAAATAGAGAAACATTTTCGAAATGGTTGTATGATTTGCATGAGATTGTGAACAAGATGCTCCAAAAGAAATCTAATTTAACATATGAACAAGTAAGAGATCGGTATGAACATTTTCGATCACGTTGTACGCAAGATTCACATAAAACAAGAAAAAAGTATAAAAAATGTTTGTGTAAGAAATCAAAGAAGAAAACACGGAAAAAGGAAAAGGGTTGTGTTACTCCATTAAATGGTAAAAAATCCAAATGTGTTATTAAAATTGTACCTGTTGGAAAGAAATGTAAAACGTTCCAGATGGATAAGAAATGCATAAAAAAAAGAATATAATTGTATAATTTTGAATAAATTATTATACAATTTAATCACCAAATTGAGAAAAATCATTTAGATAAGGTCGCGGTGCGTTTGCATCGCGCTGCCCACCTTGTCCATAGAAATATGGATCAGGCAAAAATGAGGTATTTGATGAACGATAGTTAGGAACCTTTTCGCATCTAAAGGCTGGTTCTGGGCACCGGGCGCACGGAGGGCATGGTTGGCATGGTTTAGGATCTGGGCATTTAACAGGTTCTGGGCACCGAATCGGCGCTGGACATTTCGGGCATTTCTTATCACATGGAAGGCGTGTAGGAACAATCTTTGACTTTAAAATATATTCATCATCTTGAAGACGCTTGTTGTGTTTAATACCACCATGTTCATATTCTGTTACATGGAGTGGTTTCTCACCATAAGCACCATATTTACCATACTCACCCTTAGCTTCTTTGTCTTTAGCTGCATCATACTCAGCAAAACTATCAAAATGACGTTTGCCGCCCGCTCTTTCTTCGAAATATTCTTTTACATTTAGTCCTAAACTAGATAGAAGTAGGACGGCTAATATGACCAAAAATAAATTAAGTTTCATCGTATATATTCTATATGGTGAAAAAAAAACTTTCAAGTATTTATGGACAAAGGCATCAAGTGGACAAAACAACAAGAGCAATTATTAGTACAATGGGCAGAAAAAGCTTCCGGATACGCGTGGCTACACACGCGTTGTGTGAATTATTTTAGACATCGCAACTTATACATATCCATTCCTGCATCCATATTTGGATATATAGCAGGCGCCACGACACTACTAACAACTCCAACACTGGCACCAGCACTCAAAGGGTTAATTGGAATTTCAGGAATTGTAGCAGGTCTATTAACAAATTTTCAAGAAATGTTTACTTTCAAAGAAGAAAGCGAAAAACATAAAATTTCTAGCTTGCGCTTTCTAGCTTTTTTCCGAGAGATAAGTTGTGAATTAAGTATGGCGCAATCACATCGCAGTAATCCTGGAGATTTTATTAATATGAAACGTTTAGAATTTGATAAAATGTTAGAACAATCTCCAACAATTCCACAAACAATTGCTGATCTTTTTAATACGAAATTTAGCCATCTATCTTTTCATAAACCTGACCTTGTAAATGGTGTTCAGACGATTTATCCATACAAAGATAATTCTCCTAAAATATTTTATCTCAAAAAAATTAATCTGTATGAAAAAATGGTATTGTTGAAATATTTCTCCGCATGGGGAACATATTGTGAAGAGAGAAGAGTGGTAAAAAAGAATGATGTGTTAATTGACATAGCTAATACTGCAGTTCGTATGAAGGAGAGACACCGCGCATTCTCTCGCCTTCATGGTCCCTTACGCGAGCAGCGGAAATTATTACAATTTCAGAATGTAAAGATAGTGGGAACGAATGAGCAAAATAAATAAGCTAACGATTTAAATACAGGTTGAATACATTATTTATGACTCTCTCACCTTTCTATATTGAAAATATGTTGGAAGCAGGCGTCGATGAGGCAGGTCGTGGACCCCTTTTTGGTTCTCTCTACGTTGCCGCCGTCATCCTCCCCTTCGATCACTCTTTTCCTCATGAATTGATGCGGGATAGTAAAAAAATATCGGAGAGAAAAAGACTCATCGCTTTTGATCTCATAAAAGAATATGCTCTGGATTTTTCTATCGTTTCGATAGATGAAGCTATGGTTGATGAGATAAATATTTTTCAGGCTACTCAGCTAGGAATGAAAACTGCATTAAATAATCTTCTGGTAAGGCCGCAACATATTCTTGTAGACGGGAATTATTTTAAACCATATATATCGGACCATAGGATAATACCCCATACCTGTATTGAAGGCGGCGATAATATCTTTACGTCTATTGCTGCAGCTTCGATTCTTGCCAAAGTGTCGAGAGATAAGTATATACATAAGCTTTGTGATGAATATGGTAATTTGGAAGATTTTTATGATTTGCGAAATAATAAAGGATATGGAACAAAAAAGCACATGGCGGGTATTAAAAATCATGGTATTACACAATGGCACCGACGTTCATTTGGTATTTGTAAAAACTATGCATAGAGTATATGGCATTTATAGATATTATTCATCGTATTAAAAACAATTGTCAATTCTTAACATATTTAAATCTCTCTGATCTAAATATTGATGATGTACAAGCAAAACAGCTATCGAGGGCGATAACTTATAACACCCGTCTTAAAAGGATTCATGCATTGGGGAGTCGTATTACGGATGTGGGGCGAAAAGCTCTCGCCAAGATAAGTACGATAAAGGAAATTAAATTATATTTTGTTAAAAATTTTGCAGTTGTTGATGGTGGTGATGTCATTTATCATATTTATGAGAAAAATTGATATAATTAATATCAATAATATGAATATAAATATGAATAGCAAAGAAATCAATAATTTAACATATCTGTTGGGGTATTGGGAAAATAGTTGGACTATATCGCCTCATAAGTTTCATCTGTCACATCTAACAGCCAAATCAACACATATTATAGGGCAGCATCTCTCATCAACATGGTTTAATTATAATTGTAAAATCGATCACACACATACTTTTATAGTGCTCGGAGTCGCACCAGATGTTACCAGTAAATCCATACAACAAAAACTAAATTCTGGAGGCAATATCCCAAGAATCAACGAATACTTCATTATAGAAGGCAATGAAATGCGGCAGTATTTGGGGGGTAAATACCTTCAATTAAAGGGGCGGCTCAATTCTGATAATAAGCTAAATTTTAGTATAACCCCCCAACGTGATGCTACCAGAGTGTCATTAACGTTGCCTAATTTTATTCTCCGGTCGTCGCCAAGCTGTTAATTAAATAACATAAGTAACTTAAATATACTTATCAATATGATATCATATGGATAAGTTCCAGAATCTTTTTTTGATGGTTGATAAGCTTGGCATGAGGGGTATGCTGACTATGTGGTTTTCTTTTTTTACGACTGGTTTTGTTGTTATGCTAACAGATGATCAGACGGGTCCACTGCGGGATTTTTCGATGGTTTCACAATTGGTGTGTTGTACTAATCTGGGTGCGATGGGTTATTCGATTGCGCATAATGTTAGTCTTAAGAAGACGTTTTTTTATACGATGAATTTTGACACCTTTGCCACTCTATTTGCGTTTGCGTATTTCGGCGGCGATAGTCTTTTGAATTCCACTCCTCTTGGTGTTTGGAATTGGATTCAGTTTGTGTTTACTGTGATGAATGCGGCGTGGGGAGCAGCTACCCTTTATATGGTGGCGGGGGATTATAAGGGTTTTGTAGCCCATGTTGAGGATCAGCCAGAGCAGCAGCAAGTGGTTGTCGAGACATGAATAGGTTGAGTTATAAATTGATTAATATTTTAGTATATGGTTGTATACTAAAATATATGAAAGCGATAATTTTGGATACAGAGACTACTGGGCTTCCTATTAAGCGCGCTGCGAAAATTTCTGACGATGCAAATTGGCCGTATATTGTCCAGATGAGTTGGTTAATTTGTGATATAGAGACTGCGACAATAGTAGGTGTCAGGGATTATATAGTAAAGTTAAAAGATGGACAGACGATCCCCGAGGAATCCACAAAAATTCATGGAATTACCAATGAGAAAATGCGGGCGTCAGGTGTAAATATTACTGAAGTGCTTGAGGACTTCATAAGTGATTTTAAATCTGCGTCCTTTATAGTAGCGCATAATTTAAATTTTGATAAGACCATTATACGCGTTGAATTGCATCGAAATAATTGTCCAAATATATTTGCCAATAAACGTAATATTGAATTTTGCACAATGGAATATGGCACTCCTATCTGTAAGTTAACCCGTGTAAATAGATGGAATGGGAAGACAGAGAGCAAATCACCCAAGCTTATTGAGCTGTATTATATTATGTTTTCTGAGAAACCTCAGAACCTGCATAATTCACTTATAGATGTCCTTGTTTGCTTTCGATGTTTCTATAAAATGATTATGAATGAAGATATTTATACCTTGAATCCTGTGTTTCGAGATTATTTTATGGCATTGACGCATCAGGATATGAGTGGCAATAACTATCACTAACTATATGGATAGTCAAAAAGTTTTTTAGAGCAAATATAAATTTGTGCATGATTATCTTCTCTCATTTGCTTATGAAATGCGACATGTTCACAATCTTCTAAAAATCGCAGACCGCGTGTTTTCTCTCTATTAATGCCATCATATCGACACCCTGTGATTTTTTTAAGTTTATAGATTGCGAAACCGCAAAAAGCGGATTTCACTGGAAACATATCTACATGTTTCAGTTTACCCATAATCTGTTGACGTAGTTGTTTAATATAACGCGCGCATTCTGTATATGTGTTTAAATTCCAACAATTTCGCGTAAAGGTGTTAAAACGGAGTGCCCAAATGTCATAATATACAGGTCGGTTAAAACTTACAGCATCCCAAATTGGATTGTTAAAAACACTCAAGAAATTGCTGATAGAAATAGAGGCAGCACACACATCATCCATATCCATCATTACCATATAATCATAATTAGGACAATATCGCGCAATGTTCGATAAAAGACGATTACGACAATAGGCGACCCGTTGAGGATGGAGCTCTCGACGGATAGGTATATCCTTTTGCGACACTAATATAATATTTGAATCACCTTTTGCATACTTTTCTAAGGTATAAAATGTACTATCAGTAGATCCATTCTCGAATATAATTATTTTATATTCATTGAAGAGTGATGTAATTTTGTATATATTATTAAATATGTATTTCAAATACTTATCTACATTCTGTGCACAGCCGGCAATAACGATGCTGCTATTCTGAGTTTTGGCGGGTATTTCAAACCATGGAATATTGGGGTATAGTTTTTCGTAGAAGGTTTCAAGTACAGCTAATTGAGATCGAAAGTGTGTAGGTTGAGTAGAAAAATCATCATTGCAATTAAATACGCGGATTTTTTTATTTTTTTGAAGGATATTATAGTACAGCTTAAATTCCGACAATATGTTGATGTTATGTTTATGAGGTATTTGAAAGAAATATTCGGGTGTTATATCAACATGCATTAAATTTAAGGTAAGGGCGAATTCATAATAGATAAGGAATATATTTTCCGCAGTACTCCCTTCTTGTTTATTATGATGGCGATATCGATGTGATTGTACAAAACGTGAATATTCAGGGTATTGTTTATTGAAAAGTTCTATATATCCTTTTTTGAAAGGCAGTGGCTGATGTTCAACATTTTTATATTTAAAAATAGGAAAATTTCCAGACATATCTTCATCATAGATGCGACATCGTTCTCTCTTAAAACGAATAATAGGTTTGGTTGAAATAATATCAAAGAAATAAGACGGAGACACAAAATTATTAAAAAACATATCATCATCCATAACTACAAAATGCTCAGAAAGTCCGGGAACTTTGTGAAGTACTGCATGCACAGCGTATGTATTAAATGTTGGTGTGTGTGCTACATCATCAAATAAGAGTGATCTATCTACAAATGTTATCAGATTTTCAGATGGGTCATTGCACCATGCAGGTGGTTGCATATCTGCTTTATTTACTAGGATAAAGATGTGATTTATCCATTTCACATATTTATAAATTGAGCGTAGTGAATATTGTAATTCGTGGCAATCGCGATGACGTTGGGGATTTATGGAACATCCTTCCGAAGATTCGCCACACCAAGTATACACAATATCAATTGTAAATGTCATTTATATCTAATACGATAAAAATTTACTAACCTGAACACATTTCGCATTGAGGTGGCTCATTATCTTCTTCTATCTTATTATTCTTGGGTACAATAGTAAATTGTTGAGGAGATGCCTTTGCGCGAGAACGAAGATAATACAATCCTGTTTTTAATCCTTGTTTCCATGAGAAAAAATGCATTGCGGTAAGACTTTTATAATTAGGATCTTTCATCCATAGATTAAGACTTTGGCTTTGACAAATAAAGGCACCGCGATCCCGCGCCATCTCAATTATAAATTTCATAGGGATTTCCCAGACAATTTTGAATTTTTGACGGATGTTTTCAGGTATAATATCTAGTTGTTGAATACTTCCCTTATGTTCAATTATACTATTCTTAACATCCTCATTCCACAAACCAAGAGTAGCCAATTCCGAAATAAGATATTTATTAATTCGTATAAATTCGCCCGCTAATGTGCGTCTGGTATAGATATTACTAGTAAAAGGTTCAAAACATTCATTATTCCCAAGAATTTGACTAGTAGAAGCAGTGGGCATCGGCGCCATCAGCAAAGAATTGCGCATTCCATGCTGCTTTATTTTCTGTTTCAATTCATCCCAATTATAACGACTATTTGGCTGAACATTCCATAAGTCAAACTGCAAAAAACCATGGCTTGCCGGTGAGCCTGCGAAACTACTATAAGCTCCAGCGCAATTAGGAAAGGTGGGGAACTTATCGCGGCATTGCAAAATTTCATTCCGAATAGGGTGATATTTATTCAAATGCTCCATTGTTATCTCATAACCCTCTTTATCACGTAATCCTTCTTCGGTGATATATTGCCTGCATGATGGATCATTATCTAAGAACCGCCACAGCTTTTCATATGTAGTTACAAGATACTTAATAGCTTCAGTGCGCTGCTGCGAAAGTTCGCAACTTTTCTCAACGGCGGCGTGATATAATGTTTCAAAAATTTTAATATTGATTTGTTTTGCTTCGTCTGAATAAAATGCTATATCCATTTTTGCAAATACATCAGCTAATCCTTGTACCCCGATCCCAATAGGGCGATGTAGGTAATTACTACGTCGAGTTTTTGGTGTAGGATAAAAATTAACATCTATTACCTTATCGAGATTTTCTGTCACAATTTTTGTAACTTCATGTAACTTATCATAATCAAAGGTCTTGTCGTCTCTAACAAACATTGGAAGTCCCAAACTAGCTAAATTACATACCGCTGTTTCATCTTTATTTGAATACTCTATAATTTCTGTACACAAGTTTGAGCTTTTTATCGTGCCTAAATTTTTTTGATTTGATTTTTTATTACAGGCATCTTTATACAACATATAGGGTGTGCCTGTTTCTATTTGACTATCAAGAATCTTGAACCAGAGGGTGCGGGCACTAATTTTCTTGACGCCTTTTCCTTCAGATTCATATTTTTTGTATAGTTGTTCGAAGTCATCGCCATAACAATCGGCAAGTCCCGGGCAGTGATCAGGACACATTAGAGTCCAGTCTGTATCGCTTTCTACTCTCTTCATGAATAAATCAGGTATCCAAAGCGCATAAAATAAATCGCGCGCCCGGGCCTCCTCGTCACCATGATTCTTCTTCATTTCCAAAAAATCTTCAATATCAGTATGCCATGGTTCTAAATAAACAGCAAAACTACCATGGCGCCGTCCTCCACCCTGATCAACATAACGAGCAGTATTGTTATATACACGTAGCATAGGAACGATACCATTACTATTTCCGTTTGTTCCACGGATATGACTACCGCGCCCTCGGATATTATGAATATGTAATCCAATCCCACCCGCCCATTTCGATATCTTTGCGCAATCCATCAATGTACCATAAATTCCCTCAATACTATCCTCTGCCATTGCTATCAGATAACAGGAACTGCATTGAGGTCGCGGCGTCCCTGCATTAAAGAGAGTAGGTGTTGCATGAGTGAAATATTTTTTAGACATTAGATCATATGTTATTTTAACCTTTTCTAGATTCGATCCATGAATGCCAATAGCAACTCTCATCCACATATGTTGTGGACGCTCTACAATGACTTTGTTTATTTTCATTAGATAAGCCCGTTCAAGAGTTTTAAATCCAAAATAATCAATAAGAAAATCTCGCTCATAGTCAAAAAAACTTTCTATCATGTCACTATTATTACACACAATTTCATACATTTCTTTGCTAATGAGCGGCGTATGCTTATCATGGATATCTCTATAATTATAAAGATTGGCAACTACCTTCGTAAATGCTGCCGGCGTACTTTTTTGATGATTTGATATTAATACTCTGCTTGCTAAAATATCATAATCTGGATGCTCAGTTGCTAAGGATGCACATTGTTGTGCTGTTAATTCGTCAATCTCAGTTGTTTTAATCTCATGGTATAAACGATCTATAATTTTCATAGCCAACGTTGTATAGTTAATGCGAAGCTCATCCTTACCAAGATTCTTAACACGCTTTAAGATTTTATCAAAAGAAATAATTTCCTTTTGACCATTGCGTTTAATAACTGACATCTCGAGATCCATTAGTCTTATATATCAGATAATTTTAAATATATTATCTTAAAAAATAATATATTTTGATTATATAATGAATTTATTTTCTATTAAAAGTATTAAAGAGTGTAGTGGTAGTGTGGTAATACTAATTCTTATTTTAGGCATATTAGGCTCATTGTATACGACTAAAGAAGCATTTATTTCCGGCGCTTTATTTCCAGAATCGGTGTCTGAAGCAGCATTGTCGCCGCCTTTTGGTGATCGCCCAATGATGCCAAAAGGTCATTGTGCCCCCGGTTTATCAAATGAGCGATATTCAACAGAGTGGAAATTATACCCACGAACTCCTATGTCTTCCTATGCCCAAGTTACAAATAATAAGGAGTACTGGCAGCGTCCTTGCAATGGAACAACATTGTTGCCTGAAATGTGCGGCGGGCTATACTCGAAGATACAAATAAAAAAACCTAAAAAGGCTCCAATGCCCCCTATTTCTCCTAGCAAAGGTTCCCGTGTAAATTATTATGTCTCTATGGCTGGCAGACCTCCTGAAGAATGAAGGTCGGCATGATCAAAAGATTCAGTGCGAATTTTTAAAATAATATTTTCTGTCTTAGGCGCCTTCCCTCTTTTTTTTGCTTTTCTATGATCGTATCCATTAATGCGCTCATATAAAATTGTTTTCCAAATATTTTCAAACTGAGGTAGTGCTACCTCAAACCATTTTCTATTTCGAGTTACAAGTACGCAGGAATATTCTTCGAGTGACCAATAAATATTCTTAATCCAAGTCATAGATTCATTTTCGTCTAGCGATTTGTTTATCCAATCTTCTACCGCGTCCTTATCTGCTAGGAAGGGGCAATATTTATATACAGGGCCGCCGCGCGCACTGAATTGTATAATCACACCTTTAATCTTTTCACATTTATCAAAACCACCATCCTTCATAAATTCCTCCTCAGATTCATATTCTTTAAAACGCGTTTCAAGAAAATCGCATTCATCCAAATCTGTAACTTCCATTTGCAATTGCATTTGTACCCAATATTCTTTTTTAGGAATTCCCGTAATTTCACGATTTACAATATTTTTAATTTCAACCAGCCGCCCGTAACGCTCATTATCTTTCTTATTGTTAATTCCATCTGGAGATGCTCCCAAAAATAGATGCGTAGAATGAGGAATACAACCAAATTCTTCTAAGGTGGTGGAATACATATGTTCATAAAAACGTTGAGATATAGGCTCATATTTTTGCCCCCAGTGCATGGGCGAAGAAGTATTCACTTGAAAGCATTTGCTCATGTTAAGTGGAGCACACTTTTTATATATCAAACGATTCTGTGCTGATTGCGTAGCAAGAGCCTGCCATATCGAACTAGCAGTGAGCATCGTGTGACGACGAGTATACCATTCAGTAGACTTTTGCGCCGGCTGCTCAACATTCCGTAACTTATCTAGTTGTTGTGTAATAGAATCCTCATCTACAGGTCTAAGAATAATCGAGGACTCATAGGATCGTGGTATACCTATAGTGGAGAAGTAATATTGAATATTCTCTGAGACTAAAGATATAATTAGTGTTTCATTAAAGCCCGGTGTACTTGCGAGTGTGATTATCATTAAGTCAGCGACATTATCTAATATTCTATCAATAAAATTAGGATAAATATATATATGCGTATTAGTTTCCAAATACGCCTCTATAGAGTGTAGAATTGTTTCCGATAACTCATTGTCACTCTCTAATAGGTTGTCATTCATGTGAAGTATATTAAAACTTATTCTTTATAATGTTTATCAATTTAATTTCGTCCTATCTTTTTTATTCTGTGCTTTACCTGCTTTTGCGGTTTTAGCTTTTCGTTGTTTGCGCGGGCGCTTCGGAGCCAAACATTTTAGCGTTGACCCCTTCCCCGCACGCTTAAGTGTATACCGCCCTTTTGCCTTATTTAGCGTCAGACCATTTATCGATTTAATCTTGCCCTCACTGATACTATAATTGACATCCTTTTTGCGCTGTATTTTCTTCCTCTCTAGACACTGAAATAAATATTCTTTAAGCGTGGGATTATATTTAGCCGGAAATGTCGCTGCAAATGCTGCTAATTTTTTTAATTTAGTGGCCTTTTCTAATTTTGTCCAAGGTAGATGTTTATCACGCACCTGCTCTCTCTTTAAGAATTCTGACACATCAGAAATATTATCGCGAGCAGCTGGCTTATCCGATGAATTTTTATTTAGAAGCATTGTTTGATATTTAATATTTTTAAGTTCCACGCATTCTTCAGCCATTACATATATATATAATCTTAATTTTATATTAATAATATTTTATATTTATATAATGTCAAAAATTTCAACAGTACACAACTGCACGTGTAAACCTCAATATAAAGTGAAAGGAAAAACATACAAAGGGTGTGTTTTTGGTTCCAATACCGATCCAAAGTGTCCTGTCCAACAGCGTAAATCAGCACTTTCTAAGGAATGTGATGACGTCGATAAGACATTGTGGTGTGAAGTAACGGAAGATAATTGTGGTTATTATGATGACTCAGGTTCGGGGAGCCGTTGGGATCATTGCGATTACCCATTAGAAGCTACGATGGATGATTCCCAATCACTTTCCGCGCCAATGCTTTTGAATGGAATGAAATATATTTTAGGAACATTTATTTTCTTGGCTGTATTTGGTCTCTTACTTCCATGGTGGTTTGCGCAACGTGGATGGATCGAATTAATTGAGGTGTGGGTAACTAATCTTGATTTAATGGCAACAGTATTATCTTTTCGCGGCGGACTTTTAGGAAGCGGTATGTTCTCTTATTTATACCGCCTAACCGATCAAGGACCAATTTCCTATTATTCCCAGTTATTGGTCAATTATTTCGCTCTTTTGGGTGTAACACTAGTGGTGGCACATCGCGTATACAGAACAAAGAGCATTCCACATGGTTGGTCTGTTGCGATGGTCATGTTGATGGTAACATATTTAGTTCCAAATACTATTATTCGCAGTTGGATGGAAAAGACGTTTAATTATTTCGCCGAGCACGTTGATGATGGTGCTAAGTTACATGGTGATCCTCATAAAAAGGCAACTGCTGCGGCGATAGGCGTGGGTGGTGCGCTGGCGGTATTCTTTATTTATTTGGAGAAGTTCATTTTGGAGCATCAGATTAGAAATCTTGAGAAGTTTGCTACATGGGTATTGAAGCCTTTGAAACTCGAGAAGATTCGCGTTGAATTTGAAAAGCCGCATAAGAAACGCCGTTAAACAGATATGGTATTAATATAATTATTTTATATGAATCATAAAATAATTACTATTAAGAATGCTCCTACACAGGAAAGGAAGGGGTATAATGCAAATTTAGCTATGCTATTAAAGATACCTGTAACAACATTAATAAATAAAATTTTTATGAATATAGAATTTGAAGGAAAAAAAGAGCTACAACAAGAGCTAAGACGCAAATGGACAAGTTACCAGTCGCAAGACAAAAAGAAGAAGAAATACAATGCTACAAGTTTTATTACATATGAAGAACTTCTAGAATTATTGGTATCATCTCGCATGAGGTGTCATTATTGCCGACATCTTGTCCAATTGATTTATAAATGTCAGAGAGAACCATATCAATGGACATTGGATAGAATAGACAATAGTCTAGGACATAATACCAAGAATGTTGTTATGAGCTGTTTACAATGTAATCTTCAGCGGCGGACGCAGAATAAGAAGAAATTTTTATATTCGAAGCAAATGCGAATAATAAAGCAACAATAAGTTAATAATACAAATATTAAAACAAAATAGATAATATGGGCGATCATATTATCTATTGGACATGGACCAAAACTGGCGAGTCTTTGCAGAAAAGTCCAAAAATAGTGAAAGAAGATAGTCAGGATCAAGAAGAAAAAGAAGAAAAAGAAGAAGAAATATCCGAAGAGCGTTTCGTTGAACAAAATAAGCGGGAACAAAATTATAATAAAATAGCTGCTAGACAGCTCATGAGCCGAGGGAACATTAACCCATTCCATATCAAAAATGATTATGTCAATGATATTTCAGTACAAGATAATTTCTTAAGACCAAAAGATAGTAATCAAGAATAATTAAATAAATAAGCATTTAAACAACATTAAAGGAAATAGACTATATGTCAAGCAGTTATACAACACAGAATTCTTTACTTCTGCAGAAACTAATAAAATTTTATCAGGAGAACGATTATTTAGATATTATTTTGCCTATTATAAATGGTGAAGGTAAGATGTCTTTGCGTCTTATAGATTGGTTTGTTACGAATTATGCGAAGAAAAACTTTATTGTTTATAATATCAAAGGGAAAAAATCAACGCGGCGATTTAAGGTGTATGTTGATTATAAATTAAAGTTAAAAGCGTACTCTAAGAAACGTTTTGATCCATTTTGTCGCTGGGAGAGAATTACAATTCCTTATGATGACAATAATTATATACAAACAACGATTGGACAATTAAATTTCTTCAAATGGGTGTTAGAAAATGAAATATTAAAATATTTGGAAGAAAATTTTGAGACAATTGAAAAGGATATGAATAGACGCAATAGTACATCAAAACGTAAAGAGAAAAGTAAAAAAAAGACGCGGAAAAAGAGAGAAGAGTTATCTATTTCTGCGTCAAAGAGTATTAAAAAGGAGCAAGTAGAGATTGTTGTTAAATTTAATTAGCGCCGGCGGCGGCGACCACCCCGATTTTTATTGGTGCGGCGGCCTCTATATCCCTTTTTTTTCCCAGTTTTTTGCCCCGGTTTCCGACGTTGCCACCCTTTGCGTCGAGTATAGCGCTGCGCAGCGGACTTTGGATAGGCTAAATGCCAGTCCATCTGCCCCCTTGCATCTGCCACTGGACCCGAAGTATAATCATAATCCATCATGCGTCTATCTACATCTCCTAGATTAGCGCCCATCCTTGGTCCTAAGGAAGATACCTGAGCTGCCGCTAATGTATAATACAGCGCTGCCTTACTATTACGACCAGCTTTAGCATGCTTATGTGCTTTTGCTAGCGTTTGTTCAATAGTAGCCTTAGATGGACCTAATTGTGCAATTGGCTTCACTGGCTGTATGGACACTTTCTTTGGTTTACTAATATTCCGTTGTATAGATTTTGGACGCGATGGTCTCGGCGTTTTACGCTTACGGGTAAGTCGTCCACGGCGCCCTTTTTGCGCGGCACTTTGCCGCGCCGTTTTCGATTTTGATCTAGGCATCTTATTATTTACTTAGAAAAAATTTAGAAAAAAGGATATACTATACTATAATGGCACTTAAAAGAATTAATATTGAATTAAAAGAATTACGTGAGGATCCTCCGGCAAATTGTAGCGCCGGTCCAGTTAGCGATGACCTGTTTGTGTGGGAAGCAACATTAATTGGTCCTACTGAGTCAGCATATGAAGGCGGTGTTTTTGCCCTGCATATTATATTCCCTAAGGATTATCCATTCAGCGCTCCAAAAATAACCTTTCAAACGCGAATATATCATCCTAATATTGACTCACGTGGCAATATATGTCTTGATATTCTGAAGGATAGGTGGTCTCCGGCTCTAACAATCAGTAAAGTTCTTTTATCGATATGCTCATTGCTAACAGACCCTAATCCTGACGACCCTTTAGTAATTGCCATTGCTGATGTTTATCGAAAAGACATCAAAGAGTTCGAGACGATAGCGCGATTTTGGACGAGGCAATATGCTACTTAGTTTAATTGTGTTAAATTAAATATTTTTTATTATCATGGATTTTATAGCAGGACTTTTTAAAATGGGAAATACTACAACTATCAATAAGGTAAATTTTGAAGATATACAATGGATCATAAAAGGTCAGACACCCTATTTATTAATCAATACATTAGCCAAGAATAATCAAACTTGTCTAATACAAGGCACAATTCCAATAGAACAAGAAGTTGAGATAATTAATAAAAGTTTAAATAATAAACAATTACGCATTATTATTTATGGGCGCAATACAAATGATGATAGGATAATACATAAATATCGCCAACTTGTGAATTTAGGTTTTATGAACATTTTTATCTATCCGGGTGGATTATTTGAGTGGCTTTGTCTCCAAGATATTTATGGGTTCGAAGCTTTCCCTACTACAACCAAAGAATTAGATATACTTAAATTTAAAGCTACCCCAAAAATTTCCAATTTCAATCTTCTTACTAACGCATAATGGCCATTATAAAATCTTTTGGCATTTTTCCGGAGGATATATGCTGATAGAGAGAACGATTATATTGTGGATCACTCCAAAAGGGACTATATTTGGGGTCCATAGCTGCCCAGCGTATGAAATGCTTAATATGCCGCGCTTTACAAAATTGCGTAAATTGTGTTTCAGAATTGAAACCTTCCTTAGATCCTATATCATAATCTCCATAAGAATATATCAACTTATGGAGTTTTCCCATAATTTCGCGTCTTCCTATCCATACCTGATTTGGACCGAGTGTCCAAATATATGAAGCTGATCGAATGTGGTCCAATATTTCTCTCTCGGTATCAAAATTTATCCCTGATATATCACATGCATGACCATAATGCGGAGGGTTTCTATTATTATTTCTTGCTAGCGTTTCATTACCAAGATTCATAATATATTTGCCAGCATTACCTATTCTCTCCAGTATCCCCGAATCAATGTGATTAAAAAAAGATGATAAGTAGAGACACTCACCATAGACAATGTCTAACCTACTACGCACAATTATATCAAATTTCTCCCCCGTTTGCTTTTCGTATTCGGAGAGAAGATCAAAAGCCTTCATATACTGATAATATTCAAGAATGCTACCGCTAGTCCATAAATAATGTTGCTCAAAATATACTTTTGCAAATTTACTTGGTTGAATAGCAGGCTTAGTCGCCACCAGATTTTTATAAATAGCATGAAATTCAAGGGGGCGTTCTTTATACACGTTACAATCTCCTATTATATCTCCTCCCCATTTTCTCTCCAGATTCTCACGAAGCTCCTCTTTTGTGAGAGAAGTCTCGCAGTAGACAAATACCTTTGCTTTATTTGGCGTAAGTAAATATTTCTCAATATTTGTGCATATTTTATCAAAACATCTATACTGACCTGTTAAAATAACTGCAACAGACATATTTAATATTAAATAATGTATTTTATCTTTAATATTAACAAAAACTAGCATATTTATATTGCTCCAATAACTGCGCGTCAAGAGATTTGAATTTTTTTTTTGTAAATTTACCAATCTTATTTACCATTTCTACTTGAATAGATACATCTTGTTCAAAATCAACCTCAGCATTTAACATTAATACATTTTTCTCCCCGTGCAGCCAGTTTATATGATATGCATTACATGTCTCAAGATAAGAGAGAGGGATATCTTCGCCTTGGCGATTCCTTTTTAAGACACGTTTATGACTTGTCTCAGGAGAGACATCAACATAAATGTAACCATCAATGGGTACTTCTTCAATAAATTCATTAAACCATTTTAAATATATTAAATAATTAACTTCCTCGATTTTATTATCATCGTAGAGCATTTTGGCAAATACATTCCTATCTGTCAATACACTCCGCTCAGTAATTATAGTGGCCTCTGGATGGCGTCTTACAAGCCGTTTTAGTTTGGCTAAACGAGATATATACGCCATCATTTGAAATGAAAATGAATACTTTTCCTGATTACGATAAAATTTAGTTAATATATTCTCTCCGCAAGCATCTTTAACTTCTGCCCATTCATCTACTGGCTCAAGCATATAAATAAAATGCGGGCACCTTTCTCGAAGTATTTTTACTAATGTAGATTTGCCAGAGCCAATATTTCCCTCGATGCTAAATATTTTTACCATTTCTACTATTATCAGGCGAGACTTTAAATATATAATTATACCTATTTAAAATTGATCTGAATTATTATTCTACTTGTATTAGGTAAGAAATGGATCTAACACAAAAAAAACTTAGCAAAGCAGAATGGGAAGCAATAGAAGTACCACTCCCGGCAATGGAGAAGAATATTCTACAACTGGTAAGGATGGGTTATAATAATGTTAATATAAAACAAAATAACGCATTAAGTTTGCTCGTATTTATGAAAATTACCAAAGATTTTCAACTTTATCATGCCTATTTCTATACTCTTTATTTTAAAAAGTTAATTGATACATTAACTAAGAAGTATAAATTCCCCTGCTTACCTAAGGATAAGAAGACTTTAAAGGTAAAGCTTAAAACAGCTGATAAAATTCGCATTGAAAATAGTAGCACAAAGCTAGAAACAATAAAAGGAAAAATCTATGAGTTTATATTGCTTGATATTGTAAAGAAACTGGGCAAGAAGCGCAAACCTTTATACTATTATACATTGCACCAACTAATGAAGAATAGCATTGATCATCTTAATACATATGTTATCACTTTTATAAAATCAGTACTTGCACATTTGGAAGAAAACATAGCAAGTAACCATATTATCAAAAATGCAACAAAATACATGGAGCGAAATGACACTCTAAGTAAATGGGCAGACATGAGGCTATATACCCATCAGAAACAACTTTTTACGCATTGTAAAGATCCGGATCCCAAGTTGATTTTATATCAAGCTCCTACAGGGACAGGAAAAACTATATCACCTATAGGACTTGCAGAGTGTCATAAGTTGATATTTGTGTGTGCTGCGAAGCATGTGGGACTACAATTGGCGAAGTGTTGTATTTCAATGAATTTACCAATAGCAATTGCTTTTGGTTGTGGTGATGCGAGTGACATTCGGTTACATTATTTTGCAGTGAAGGATTATGTTAAAAATAGGCGCACAGGTGGAATATTTCGGGTTGATAATTCGGTTGGAGATAAAGTGCAAATAATTGTTTCGGATGTTCAATCATATCTTCCGGCTATGCATTATATGTTAGCTTTTAATCAAGCGAAGGATATTATATGGTATTGGGATGAGCCTACGATCACTCTTGATTATAAGGAGCATAAATATCATGAACTATTAAAAAGGAACTGGACAGAAAATAAAATTCCTAATGTTGTGTTATCATCGGCCACACTACCATCTGCTGACTCTATACGTCCGTGTATTCAAAGTCATAAGGTAAAATTTATGAATGCTAGTCTATATTCAATCTCCAGCTATGAGTGTAAGAAGACGATCCCAATAGTAGATAGCGAAGGTTGTTATATACTACCACATTTATATTATAATAATTATACTGATATTATGGCATGTACAAAGCACTTGCAAGCATACAAAACAATACTTAGACATTTTAATTTGAGTGATATAGTTAAATTCCTTCTGTATGTGAATAAACATAAACTTGTAAAAGCGAGATTTCAAATGGATAATTATTTCGAGAATCCATTAGATATTAATGTATTGGCATTAAAAGAATACTATTTGGCGTTGCTGCTTCAGGTTGAAGAACATTATGCAGACATATACACGTATTTTCAGAAGGAAAAGAAGAAGGCTCTAGAATCAAGTATATATATTACAACGAAAGATGCTTATACATTAACGGATGGTCCCTCCATCTTTATAGCAAATGATGTAGAAAAGATTGGTAAATTCTGTTTGAAAACAGCTAATATTCCGGCAAGTGAGTTAGATAATATTCTTAAGAGTTTGAAGGTAAATGATAAATTGCAGAAGCAAATACGAACATTACAACAGCAAGATGAAGCGAAAATAGAAGGGAAAGAGAAAAAGAAAAAAGAAGAAAATAAGGAATTAGAGGGATTATATGCGCAAATTAAAACAATTCAACTTGACAAGCAATATGTGCCTAATAGTTTCTTGCATTTGAATAAATGGGGTCATGAAACGGCAAAATCACGTGCTTTTACGAGTGATATTTGTGAGGAAGACGTGGAGCGAATTGTCGCGCTGCCGATACAGGATATTTGGAAGATTTTGTTACTTATGGGAATTGGTGTATTTAAAGATCACGATTGCGTGATGTATGGTGAAATTATGAAGAAGTTGGCAGCTACGCAGCGCTTATATTTGATTATTGCGTCTTCAGATTATATTTATGGAACAAACTATCAATTTTGCCATGGTTATTTGGGAAAAGATTTGGGGGATATCACACAAGAAAAGATTATTCAAGCGTTTGGTCGTGTTGGTCGATCGAATGCTATTCAAGATTATAGTATTCGATTGAGAGATGATACGATGATTGATAAGCTTCTGAAGCCTGCTGTCTATAAACCGGAAGTGGAGAATATGAACCGGTTGTTTGGTATTTAACGTCGTGTTCGATGTCTCCTTCTAGTACGTTTTTTACGTCGGTTTTTACGGCTTCTTCGCCGTCTTTTTTTATGACGCGTCCGCCGTCCCCGCCCTCGTCGACGGGTTTTCTTTCGCCTGTATCTTGGTCGCCGGCGAGCTCCGCCCGCCTTGGCACAACTCCCATCCGCGCCCTTGACCAGGGCGGGCGCCTTAGACACATCGGCGGGGAGCTCCGCGGCAATCTTAGCTGCGCCCGCTAATCTTTCTTTCTCCGCGTCCGCGGCTGCTGCAGCCGCCTCCCCCAAACACCCATCCCTAAAAGCGTCGTCTAGTTTTTCCAATATAGTATTCAGATTTGCATGCATTTCTTTTAAAGCAGTCCTGCGTTCGTATCGCAATCGCGTTGCCTCAGCCCCCTCGATGTTCAGTGCGGCTGCTACTTCCCGCGTCTTCGCGGCATCATAAGGTGCCAAGGAATCTTTATAAAACAAAACTATCTGGCGTAATTTGTCAAAGAAATTTTGAACTGATACTTCTTCCCCACCTGCGCCACCCTCGTCGCCATCACCGCCGCCCTCATCGCCACCACCTCCACCACTCTCATCGTCGGCCATCTGACCAATATCATCGTGACATGAGGCATAAAATGAATCTTGTTCTTCTGGGAGCGCCTCGTCCAAATCGTCATTCCATGGACAATCGGGATATGTCATATCCCATATATTTTCTAATATTTCCTTTTGTTCTGTATTTAAATGTAAGCAGCTAATTGTATTTGTAATGCCCCCACCTTTTTGTGTATACAACTTGTGGGCTACTGGTTTGATGTCAATCTTAATGCCAGATGGCGGCTTACTTTCTAGTTTTGCCCGAATAGTAAAATACTGAGTAAAATCACCATCTTTCTTTATGCAAAATAAAATGCTTACAGCTGCGATTTTGACGACTAATATTTCGATTTCTTCGCCATCTGGCACATATTCAGTTAAATCAGGTGTCTCAAACTTTTCGGAAATGGAAGTAGTTAATACAATAGGATTTTCCCTATACCCCACCGCCGCCATCTCCTTTTTAAATTTTGTAAATTTCCCTATATAGTTTAAAAAAGAAGTAGATTTAATATAAGGCACGTTTGGCTTACCCATTTGAATATTATTATGTGTAAATTGAAATAATCCACCAATGATCTTTCTTGCCAAATCATTGGACAAAGTAGTTGTAAAACTTTTTCCGTCAGCCGCGACGACAACGCCGTCTGGTGCGCTTGGTCCCCACATATCCAGCATTGTTTTCCAAATGGCGTCGCGAACGCCACTTAGCGCGTCTAACTTACCCTTTGTGAGTGCTAGTGCCAACGTTCGGTCTTTGCCCTTAGTGTTATTTTCTATTACGTCCGTTACAAGCTTCGCCCATACTGCCTTTGCTTTTTTTTTGGTGAGCTTATTGAAGTACTTCTCCATATCGCGTTTGAGCCAGGTAGTATAGGGTCCCTTAATTCCTTCCTCGACTACACAAGCCGGGCCGCTGCGCGTCTTCTGGCTAGTACATGGACAATGCTTCGTTTTATCAGCTAAATTGTTACCACCAATAACTATATAATAAAATGCACAAATGCCACCATTATACATTGTAATATCAGCCTTACCAAACGTCGCTTTTAAACTTACACCTAAGATAAATTCTTTTCCGGTAGTATTTTCTACAAGAAGCAATGTATCTGCGGGATTATTATTATGTGTCTCGTCTATTCCACATAATTTGCAAAATTTCACAAAAGATCCTGCTCTCGGCGTCCAGCCTGCCTTGCGTATAAATAATGGTTCGGTGGGCGTGAAAGGTTCTCCCCACCCACTGGGAAATTCTAAATTGTCATTCGGGACTGCGAGTTGTTGTTTTAATGCCTCGGCGGCCTTTATAGCTTGTTGAACTTTAATATCGATTTTAAATTCATCCACTTTAGGCGTACCAAGCGCTATTCTAATTGCGTTGTTAAGACTTTCACGAAGATGCTCACCATTATCAAGCATATTTTTATCTGGTGCTAAAAAAACGTCATTTTCTGTATTGCATGTGAGACCGAAATTATTAGCCCCCAAAAGTAATTCGTCGTCTGCAACAAAATAAACTTCCTTGGAATCTTTTGCTATGGGCTGATTACCACAAGCTAATGTAAATGCCATCTCATTAATATCGGCTAAAATTTTTGTTGCCATTACTATAATACTAGATAAATAAAGTATTAGAATATTATATGCCACAGAACACGCGTGTATATCGATGTGTGCATAGATTAAAGAAGAAGTATGGGTTATCAGGTGCGATAGGAATATGTCAAAAGGCGACTAAACAATCTTATATGACCGGACGCACGTTAAAAAAACGGCGGAGAAGGACGCGGCGGCGGAGAACGCGTAAAAAAAGGTACCGGCGGCGGCGGCGGCGGCGGCGGCGACGTGTTAAGTAATGCAACCTTTTCTACAAAATTATATCATGAAATTACTATTTTCACGATATAATGGAAATTAATTTTTTACCGACCTCCCCGGAGACGAAGAACCAAATGGAGTGTTGACTCCTTCTGAATGTTATAGTCGCTCAGTGTGCGTCCATCCTCAAGTTGCTTGCCAGCAAAGATAAGACGTTGCTGATCAGGAGGAATTCCCTCCTTATCCTGAATCTTAGTCTTAACATTTTCAATAGTGTCCGAAGCTTCCACCTCGAGGGTGATCGTCTTGCCTGTAAGTGTCTTCACGAAAATCTGCATCTTTGCTATAAGTTACTATTATATTTTTAAATCAATTTTAATAATATTTCTGTCTTGAAGAATGTAACGGAAGAATACCTAAATAGTACTTGGTGGTAGACTATAACGTTAAGTAGGGCAATATAGTGGACCTGGCGGTGGCGCGGGACCGGGCGGGTAGTGGTGGGGTTGATAGCCGGGGTAGTATGGAGGGGGTTCTGGTTTGCAGTTTCCATCGCAATTGGATGTCCAGTATGTTCCGGTTGCGCGTGGAACTTGTGTGCAGTATCCCTCTAAACAATCGTAGGATAGATATGGTGGTCCTTGTCCTGCGCCGCCGGGTGGTGGGGGAACTTGTGGTTTAGTTTTGGGGGGCGGGCATGATGGGTTAAAGGCATCACTACTTTGGATAACATCGGCTCCGGGTCCTGAATACCCTTCGACTAAAGGTTTGTGATGCTTATGGTGACTATTCTCGCGCTTCTGGTGACGTTCATCGTGGCGGCGTTCGCGCACGCGATGTTTTACTTCTTTATTCCAGCTGGATCCGCGATGTTGTGACGAATGATGTCCATGCGACCGCCTCCGTGGTGGTGCCCATGAATCTGGTTCGCAGCCTAACTCACCATATTCACATTCTCTATATGGGCTACGGCGGAATGTATAATATTTGGGGCGTGGAGCGAAAGTCATAAATAATATAATTACAATGAGTAAGATAATGACAATATGATTGATGTTCATATAATAATTATCTAGAGAAAAAAATAGAAAGGATGATAAAAACAACGAGAATCATAACAATCAATTCGCGCGGCTTGCGAACGTAGATCCGCTGCCCAAATATCCGCATATCACCAGTGCTTTCTGCTGTGCGTTCCTGGTATTTTCTTTTTGCATAGTAATATGTATCAAATAATGCGGCAATAATACTAAAAAAGAGTGCGAAACCTAATATTGCATTCATAATATATAACTTAGTTAGAAATTATTTCTCCTCAAGGATGCCAGTGGCGCCTACGTCTAAAGCGCGGACGCCAGCCAGCGCCGGGTCCCACGCGCGGAAGATATCCGAAGCCGGGCGGCCGAAGTACAACCACATTACTTGTTGGCTGTGACTTATGAGAGAATAGAACATATACAAAAAGCGCGAGCAAGCCGATAGTTAAAATAAGATTGCTATTTTCAGTCATATATAAAGTATGAAGATTAAATGTTGCATCATACTTTAAAGAAGTATAAATAATAAAAACGATTTAGTTCGAGTAGGCAAGCCCGCCCATTCCGCTCATCACGCGGAGCACATTGTAGTTAGTGGCGTACACGCGAACCTTGGCAGTGTCATCTCCTCCGATGGTGTCGTTGGAGAGAACAAGCTGGAGGGTGGCGTTGTCAATGCGCGAGAAGTTGCAAGTGCCGCTCGGCTGGTGCTCCTCCGGGCGGAGGGCGAACGAGTAAACGTTGATACCAGTGTCCGGCGAGCGGGTGTGGTGTTGGTACGGTTGCACCAAATCGAAGTAGGTTCCTTCGCGCTCCGAGAAGCGGTCCTGCCCGTTGAGCTGGAGCTTGGCGGTAACCACTGGGTTCTGTCCCCAGCAGTGCATGCAGAGAGCGGTCTCGGCAAGGACGAAGGCGCCCGAGTCCGAAACAAGCGACTCGACGCCGCTGCCGCTGCCGAGCGGGGCACCGCTGGTGGGCATCCAGCCATCGGCGTACGTCGCCGAAGGCCACGGGGAGTCGAGCACGCCGAAGCGGTTTTCAGCTGCACCAGGGTCGACGAAAAGTCCGCTGACGATGAACTCGTCACGTCCGGCGGCGCCGGGTCCGCTGAAGGCGTGGTACGCGTTCGGGAGCGCGTCAATGCAGTCAGTGTAGTTGAATGGCTGCACACCGAGCGCCTTGTACAACTGCTCACCGGTCTCGTACTGCTTGCAGCAGTCCACGAAGTAATCCTTCTGGACAGTGAAGACAAGCTCCTTGCACGGGTGGTTGAAGTTAAGCTTGATCTTGTTGCTCGAGGATCCGACCGACTCAGCACCAGTGAACTGGAGCTGCTCGATGAGGTACTCGTGCGGGTTCTGGGCCATGCGGCGGCGCTCGTCGGTGTCAAGGAAGACGTAGTCGACGTAGAGCGAGGCAGCGACGAGCGACTTGGTGTAAGCGCCCAAAGTGGTCTTGTTGCTGGTGCCAGCGACACTTTGACCATGGAGGCTGTCCACAGCCCACAAGAGGCAGTCAAGTCCGTTCAACTCGAGGTTAATCTTGACCTCGTGGTACTGGAGGGCAATCAAAGGAAGCGCGAGACCCGGGTTGCGGCAGAACCAGAACTGGAGCGGCACGTAAAGGGTGGTCTCCGGAAGCGAGCAGCGCGGGGTGCACACGTTGCACGGGGCGTTAGTGTCGCACGGGGTGTTCACAGTCGAGAACGACGGGTCAGTCAAGTAGGTAAGGGCAGTGGTCTGTCCAACCATCTTCTTGTAACCACGCTCCTGCTCGGCGGTCATGGTGAGCTGGTTCCAGAGGTGCATCCAGTCGCCGTACTGGCGGTCAATGCGCTGACCACCAATCTCAACCTCTACGTAGTCGATCATGTTGATACCCGGGTAGTCAATCCAGCGTGCCCATGCGGCGTCACGAGCCGAACCCTGAAGGTTGGGGTCGCCTGGGCATGCGTTGATCTGCGGGAGCACCACCTGAAGGTAGGTGCGGTAGGCAAGGTCACCATTGCGGGAAATGGTGCATTGCACACGGCGACCGAAGTCGGCCTGGCCATTGAAAGTCTGCTCGATCGATTCCATGGCGAAATTGGTGTGGCGGCGGTACGTCACTTTCCAGAAAGTTATCTGTGGATTGCCCGTAAGATAGACATCTTGGGCACCGTAAGCTACAAGTTGCATCAATCCTCCTCCCATAGTGTTATAATATTGCTAAAGAAAAAAAAATTGTGAGAAAGTTTTTTTTCATTAATTATTAATTATTTTATTTAAATCAAGATTGCTTAGCATAAATCGTTTCAGATATGAATCAAGATAAACTTCTTTCTGACCATTGTGGTTTTTGCTAAAAACATAACAATTCTCTTTCTTTTTAATAGTCCATCCATTTTCTAAGGCATTAAATAAAAATGCCATTTTTTGTAATTGAACCATATTAATTCTTAAATCAGTTGGGGGGTCAATGGTTGCCATTAATGTTCACTTAGAAAAAGCAGAAATCTTATTAAACTTATTTATTTACATATTTAATAATTAAAAAAGTAGTAATTATATGTAATATGCCTCATTTTAAACCAAAAGCTTCCAAGAAATTCAAAGTAAATAAAAAGATGTCTGCCACCATAGATAGCCAACATCATGAAAAGATGAATTATTTTGAGACGATACAACGTAGTAGAATTCCCGAGCTACGAAAAAAAAGAGTTGAATTAAAAAAAAAACTTAAAAATTGTCTCAAGATAGAAGATCGTTACAACATAGAGGACCAATTAATCGATATAACAAAAGAGATTAAACAACATAAAAATGCAAAAAAAGAATATTTACTCAAAAACTCTGGCTATATTTTTGATTATTTTGAAAAAAAAAGAGAGATATCGGAAGGAAATAGTAAGAAAAAAATATTGCATTCTTTCTTCAACAAGAGTAAAAAAATAACTGCCCCTGTTCCAGATGTAATGAATGAAAATCAAAAATATTTGGAAGGAATTGATGAGAAATTTTTATGTATAGATAATTATAAGCTAAACCATGAGGCATGTAGCGCTTGCGGAGGTGAGCTTGTACCTGTGGATTATGAGGGTATATTAGTCTGTAAGTCTTGTTCAAGTCAGCAGCCATATCTTATCGAACACGAAAAACCATCTTACAAAGAACCGCCGAAAGAAGTATGTTTTTATGCATATAAAAGAATTAATCATTTTCGAGAGATATTGGCGCAGTTCCAAGCGAAAGAAACAACCCAAATTCCTACTGAAGTTCTAGAAGATATTAAACAGCAGATTAAAAAAGAAAGGATTGAATTGAATCAAATGACAAATAAAAAGGCAAAAGATATACTAAAGAAACTTGGGTATAATAAGTATTATGAACATATCCCTTTTATTAAAGACAAATTGGGGATAAAGCCTCCTGTAATGTCTCAAAAATTAGAAGATATCCTTTGTAACTTATTTATGGAAATTCAGCGACCATATGCGACACATTGTCCTGATGACCGAGTTAACTTTCTAAACTATTACTATGTGTTATATAAAATGTGTGAATTATTAAATGAAACAGAGTTCTTGGCTTATTTTCCGATGCTCAAAGATCCTGTTAAACGTATTGAACAGGATGAAATTTGGAAAAAAATTTGCAAAGAACTAAAATGGGAATTTATTTCAACAATATGATAAAAAATCAAATTTTTCTTATCATAATTTAGAATAGAACTTAGTGATTTACCGAGGGAACCCGACAAGGTTGCCGCCGATACCGAATCCGGCACCAGTGCGGGCAGATACGGCCATGCTTGGCACGTAAGTGTCGAGGATGCTGAAGGTGGCAGCAGCAGTCAAGGCAATGAGAAGGACTTCGTCGAGGTTGAGGGAACGTTTCGGGATGGCGTAGGCAGCGACGGCGACCATGAATCCTTCGACTAAATATTTAACGGCACGTTTGATGAGCTCACCCAAATCTAACATTTTATTCACTTCTTGAAGCATATTATAAATATTGGGAAGAAAAAAATATATTATATTTTTCAAAACTTAAAATAAAAAGTCTTATATGTAATATAATGTCTAAAGGTTATGAGAGAAGATTGCAACCCAATGGATCGGAAAACCCTAAATATATTGATTTATTGGAAGAAGATAAACCAATTGCTGGGCAGAAGTTTACCTGTGTTTCATTTGTGTCACCTGAAAATATTCTAAAACAAAAAAATGTCTACCTTTTCGAAGAGTTCCTAAAACATTTTGATTTGACTAAATCTATAGAAAAATTTACGCAGTTTTTAAATTTTGTATCCTATAAACATGATATAGAATTCGAAGCAATTATGAAAGATTTTCAAGAATTCCTAAAAAGCGAAAAATCTAAACTTACAGATACAAATGTAGCAGATGATTATAAAAACTTTCTAGATGCTAAAGAAGAACATCTGATTGAACAATTTAATATTACCAATAATTTCCAAACAAGTGTTCGCGGGCTAAAGATTCGTGGCTGTTATTCCACCCAGCAAGAAGCAGAGTTGCGTGCTAAACTGCTGCGAGAGATAGACCCCAATCATGATGTCTATGTGGGACCAGTTGGGATGTGGATGCCGTGGGAACCGGAAGCCTATAAGACAGGGCGCGTTGAGTATATGGAGGATGAACTAAATCAATTAATGAAAGAGAAAAACGAAAATGAAAAGCATGCGCGCGACGCCTTCGAAAGACGTGTCAAAGAATCAAAACGTCAAGCTATCGAAGAGAATAAGAAAAAAGCACTAGAAACAGGTAACAAATTAACGCAAAACATTAACGCACAAGGTGATCTAGTAGGTGTGGCGGGAATGTCTACCATCGAGTCCTCGTTAGGAACTGGTGAGGTAGTCAGTTCAGCTGATATCCGTCGTGAGCTCTTTGAGGGTGAAAATGTGCGGACGAGTGATAAGCCTGATGCAGCGAAGGAATTTGAGAAACGTGGGGAACGTAATAATATAACTGCCGACGAGGCAGCTAAGATCATGGCTACCAATACAAAGATTAAATTAAGCCAAGTACCAGAAGGTGGGGGGAGTGATAAGGAAGAATAAATTGAATAATTTTTTAGGTAACTATTTAAATATTCATACAAATAATATGACCAACAATAAAATGAAAAAAAAGAAGGCTCGGTGTAATCATCCTGAATGTAAAAAGAAATTAAAACTTACTGATATGCCCTGTCGTTGCCAGCAATGTTTTTGCGCAAAACATCGCCTACCAGAGCAACACAAATGTAATTTTAATTTCAAAAGTGAAAAGGAGGATGAATTTATGAAACGTGTTGGTCTTGGTGGGGGTGAATATGCAAAAGTGGAAGTGATTTAAAAAAATATTTCTATATATTTCAATAAATATATGGAAAAACAAGAGAATACAAGTGGAACATCAAAGATAAATACTGCATCCAGTATTTCTGAAACTGGAAGAACACTTTCATACAGCCCGCCGCCGTCACCAGCACAATTACCAAAAAGGACGCGTTCATGGTGGTCTTTTTTAAAATTCCGGTGGTTTACAGCACCTTTTTCATAATTACCATTTGCTTTTCTTAACATTTATACGCGGACCTTTTTTAACTGCCGTTGGATCATAAGTGTCATCCTCGTCATCTGATCCCACGCCTTCCGAAAGAGCCCAGAATTCCGCAGAACCTAACTTGAAATCATCATGGGGGTCAGCTTTATACCAGAATATTTGATCCTCTAATTTATTAGAACGCGCATTATTAGCGATGACTAAACACTCATAATTTTCAGTACACTGATCCATAACTTGACAAAAGGACTCAAATGTAGGAAACATACCAGCATAATTTTCATAAATTCGTTTCCGATTATTAATATAAGGTTCTCGAAGAATAAAGGTATAGTCAATATTTGTCCGGAGATTTGGTGGCACACCAAGAGGATATTGCATTGTTATAACAGTCATAATTTTCCAGTGGCGGCCATTCATAAACAGGAGCCGCATCATTTTATCACGCGCCCATCCATTATCCCACAAACAATCATCTAAAATAACGAAAGCGCGCCCATCAATATTTGAACGCCCATAAGCTTCGGTCTCCTTTTTGATTTGTTTAAGCACAATTTTTTGCCGCTTTAACACATTTTCAATGATAGCTGTATTATATTCATCGTGAATAAATAGCTTTGGTACATGCTTTGCATAAAAACCATTGCCGGACTCGGTGCCAGATATCACAGTGCCGATTGGAATATCCTGGTGATAGTATAATAGATCTCTAACTAAAAAACTCTTACCTGTATCCCGTCGCCCAATAAACACTATAACTGGACCAGCTGCTTCATCGGGCTTAAATGAGATACTTTTCATATCAAACTTTTTCAATTCTAAATTCATTATCTTTCATTTAGAATTTAAATTAAAGTTAAATACGCAATATATTACATTTTTTTATATTTGAATGTTGTATTATCTAATGTTTAAGATAAGCTATGTCAAAAATAAAAAGTCAGATGTTCCGACAACTTTAGAAGGTATTACTAAATTGCAAAATTATATACCTATCTATCAAAACTTTTTTCGATTATCATCAACAAATTTTAACAATATAAATTTAAATAATCGCTTTCATGCAAGTAAATTTATTAAAAAGGAAACAGATAATAAGTGGACGTGTCGTGTTAAAAGTGAAACGCAAGAAAAAAAAGTGTCCTCCTTTTTAAAATATTCTCCACTGGTAGATCCAGTTAAGTTTTTGGCAGGAAAATACAAAGATATAGATACAGACATATTGCCGTCCTTTAATGGCAACGAAGGACATAAGAAAATACGTGATGGTAATAATTCGGCATATGTAGATGGCTTCTTTGCTTTTCTCTCTAGTCAAGTCCTCAATACACATCGGTTTATTCATGGAACCGATTTTTATGGATCTTTTCTTGGCATTAAAAATGAATTTAAATATAATATTATCGATGATTTAGAATATTTGCATGACTCTGAATATTTTCGAAACAATAAAGAGACTAGCTTCAAGTTAGACAATAATTATGAAGATTTATTGGAAGATATCCAAACACGTCATTACAGAAAACCATTAAAAATAGCAGGAAGTATAAAATCATTACAGCCAGAATGTTTAGATAATTCTATTTTCAAGAATTTATTTAAGAAAAGCACAGATGCCTCTGGTGTAAAAGATACATCAAAAAATCTCATATTTAGCATGGATATATCTGCCAATACCCCCGCATCATCCACACATACTGCCTCGACCAAGAGTTCGGCTTGCTCCTCGCGCTCGTCCCATACATCACATGGATCAGGGAGCTCTTATGATTCCAGCGGTTCAGATTTTTCTGATGACGAGTCATATTCAATGTCTACAGCATCTGATGATTGTATTAATGCTACTCTATTTAACTTTCCGGTACAAGTTATATGTCTGGAAGCTTTGGATGGAACTCTTGATAGTATAATGCCTGATCTTAGTATGGAAGAATGGCGCGCCTGTTTCTTCCAAGTTATTATTATGCTTCTTGTATACCAAAAATTATTTGATTTTACTCATAATGATCTGCATACAAATAATATTATGTACAAACATACTGATGCAAAATTTCTCTACTATTTCTACAATAAAAAATATTATAAAGTTCCAACATTTGGAAAGGTATATAAAATTATCGATTTTGGAAGAGCTATATATAAATTCAAGGGGAATATTATGTGTTCAGATAGTTTTCATCCGAAAGGGGATGCGGCCACCCAATATAATTGTGAACCCTATATAAATCCTAATAAGCCGCGGTTAGAACCTAATAAAAGTTTCGACCTATGTCGTCTTGGATGTTCATTATTTGACTTTTTTTTCACTGAACCTCTAGAAGAAGTAGAAAAAGTGGTAGATCCAGTTGCACAATTAATTAATAGATGGTGCAAGGATGATAAAGGACGCAATATACTATACAAAAAAAATGGCGATGAACGCTATCCTGAATTTAAACTCTATAAAATGATCGCGCGTCATGTTCACCATTGTCCACCCGAAAAAGAAATTGAGAATACTATGTTTAATAAGTATATTAGTAGCGGTGGTAAAGTAAAAAAGAAACGCGTCTTTAATATTGATAAACTACCTATATACATTAAGTAAATCTTTCATACTCATAATCATAATAGTTTTCAAGAACAAAATCGAAAATACTAGGAAAATCTCGAATTAATGTTTGCCAACCCTCGTTTGAAAGCAGCCCAAGTGTCCGCGTCACTAAATCAAAGTCCGCACTGATCGGTTCTACTTTATCAAATAACTCGTCTCGCAATATAAATCGCATTTTATTCCATTCTTCAAAACCTTTTTGATGTGGTAACCACCACATGTATTTATGATCTGAGGGTGGTTCATATGTTGTAAAGAATTTCTGTAGATTATGTTGATTATATAGTTTATAAGCACATTCTAGCATAGTTTTCAAATCTTCTCTTATATTTTTATATGCGGGCAAGGAATCTATAAAACTAAAATTTCCTTTCTCATACAATAGATGTCCCTCATCATTATCGGAAGTCATTTATTATTAATAA
>Ga0315316_10000293_pt1 | contig 32154 bp, 18 predicted proteins | sample M160m3416metaG_FD_203702 | JGI IMG/M metagenome (GOLD analysis project Ga0315316, IMG submission 203702) | Ammonia-oxidizing marine archaeal communities from Monterey Bay, California, United States - M1 60m 3416 | ecosystem: Environmental > Aquatic > Marine > Intertidal zone | place: USA... | reverse complement strand
GCCAGTGGAATTGTCGTCGACGGCGAGCATCTGATCGTTGCCGATGCGGGCAATAATCGTTTACAGGTTTGCACGCTAGACGGCAAACAGGTCGCATCGATCACGCACTATCTGGATCAGGGAAAGAAGCAACCCATCCTGGACCCGACTGCGTTGGCCATCGATCGAGACAAATGCCTCTATCTTCTCATCGGTTCGCAAAAGAGACCGGAAGACCCAAGAACGGAGGGCAGCATCAGGTTCGTACAGGACGCGTTGCATACGGCGGCCTTCGAAGAGACTCCACCGCCGCGTAAAGTGATCAAGCTGAAAAGCTGGAATGCACCCGAGATGCTGGCCGCATCCGCCCCCGTGCATACCTATGTGATGCAAATCGCAGTCGATGCAGGCGTGTCGCCCCCCTTGGTCTGGGTGGCCAACGGCGACGGCCCTGGCAGCCTGCAGCAATTGTCAGGCGACGACCTTTCGTTGAAAGCGCAATGGCAGGATGATGGCGAAACCTTGTCCAACCCGCGACAAGACAGTGGCATGCCCATCCTGAATATCGATCCTGAACTGGGGCACGTCTATGTCGAAGACGATGCCAGATACCGCCACAAAAAGTTTGGCACCGTCTATCGCCTGGATCAGCAGGGAAACATCTTGAAGAAATGGGATCCGTACTTCATTGATATCGAGGAAAGCGGCCTGATCTCGCCGTGGGGCGCCACTAATCTTGAACGCGGGTTTCCTCATCCAGAGGAACCCCTGTTTCTGGATTCAATCTTCGGCAGGGATGGCAGGGTGTACCGCTGGAAACTCGGTAAAGAAGGTGTCAGCGTTCTTCGATTTGACCGCGATGGCAAACCCATTCCTTTCGCGTCAACGGGCGAACACGAACTGCTCGTCGATGCGACCCCCGTGAAAGGCAGATTCTATAAAAAAGCCCATCTCAAAAAGCAATTGACGTGCTGGTGGGATGTTTACTCAGGGATGGAGGTGGATCGTGAAGGCAACATCTATTACATGAACAAGCAGGATCGGTACAGGGAACTGGGGATGATGTTGCCGAATTATGCCTTGCACCGACAACTCGACGTTTATGATTCCACTGGGAAACTGCAACAAAGAGCTCTGCTTGACCTTACCAGCGTCAAAGGAATTCAGGTTGATAAAGAAGGCTACTTGTACATCGTCCATATTCCCGCCAACGGGCTAGCTCCCGAAAAGCGTGTCAACCGAGTCGATGCAAAAGCTCCCAAGCGGTCTCCGATGAGGTCTTATGTGCTGTCGAAGTATGCATCGACAGGCGGCGAACCGCTGTGGTCGCAGCCTTGGGATGGTGATCATGGGATGGGTTTCATCCCGCCGAACCCGCACTGCATTTGCAGCACGCACCGGGTGAATCAGGCGTTGGACGACAATGGCTACATCTACATGGCGACCAAACACACCGTCCAGGTTGTAGATACCACGACAGGCAAGCTCGTGGGTGAATTCGGCAGTTATGGAAACGCAGACTGCAAAGGAAAAGGCAGCGCGTATCCGCATCCTGAACTGCCACTGGGAACCATTTCCAGTCTGGCGGTATGGAAGGATAAGCTGTTCATTATGGATGTTCTTAACCGACGCCTCGTGAAATGTAATATTATCTATCAACCTGCACTGAAAAGTGCGAAATAGTCGTGGGCGAATAATCAGGGAAAATTTGAATTGAAAGTACTGCCAACCGTCATCGCTGCGTTCTTGTTGATGCAGAACATCGCTCGCACGGAAGAACCAATCGCCGTCATCCCAGCCTCGGAATCACAACCCGCGCGGCCCAACATTCTGTTCATCGTTTCCGACGATCATGGGTGGGGGGATTTACCGTCGAACTGGGACAAGACTGAGGTGCGACTTCCGACGTTGGAAGCCTTAGCCGCTCAGGGCGTTCGGTTTCCGAACTACCACACCGTCCCGCTTTGCGGGCCATCGCGTGCCTGCATGTTCACTGGTCAGTATTCATCCGAGAATGGCATGTGGCGTGGCCCCGGGCAACAGCCGCTGGGATCGCCTGGATATCGCGGGATCAAACGCGACGTGAAAATGCTTTCCGAGCATCTTTCCGAATCGGGTTACAAAACCGGTGCCTTCGGAAAATGGCACATGGGATCACTCGAGGGCGAAGTTCCCAACGACCGCGGATTCGACGAGTTTCGCGGTTTTCTCCGTGGGGCTCACCCGTATTGGATTAAAGCGGGAAGATCCAACTTCATGCACAATCGCCAACCAGACCGCACCTCCCAAGGGCACGCGACTGAGTTGTTTACTGACTGGGCGGAAAAGTTCATTCGGGCGAACGCCACCAACGGTGATCCGTTCTTCTGCTACGTCGCTTACAACGCCGTGCACGGCCCGCTTCGCGTCGATAAATCAAAACCCGCCTCGGCGCCCGAGGTCTGGATCAACAAAGCACTCGACCGGGGAGTCAGTTTTCTGCGTAGCGACTATGTCGCCATTCTTGAGCACATGGATCACAACATCGGCCGATTAGTCGCCCTGTTGGATAAACTGGATGTTGCCGAAAACACCCTGATTGTCTTCGTGAGTGACAACGGAGGCTGCACCATGCAAGAAAACGCATCCGGCGGCAGATTCCCCGGAAACAATGGGCCGCTCAGCGGAGGTAAAGCGTCAACGTACCAAGGCGGGTTAAACGTACCGCTGCTGATCAACTGGAAAAGCCGATTGCCTCAGGGCATGATCTCGAACGATTCGGTGATGCACTGTGACCTCTTTGCCACCCTGTTGGACGCTGCCACGATCTCGGTTCCAGAAACCAATGGCAAAAATCCAGTACGCGGCGTGTCGCTGATTCCGCATATACGTTCCGCCGGGAAGAAAACAATCGCAGACCGAACAATGATCTTTGAACTCTGGGGCAACATCGGTCTGCGTAAGGGAGACTACAAACTCTGGAGCAATATCGGGCGAGACCACTCCCCAGATTGGAATGCACTTGTTGCCGAACTGGAGCACACCGATCTTTCCCTTTTCGACCTCAGCCAGGACATTGCGGAGAAGAATGACCTAAGGACAGAAAGACCCGAGGTTTACGATTCACTCAAGACAGAACTCATCGAACATTTTTCCAATATCAACGCGGAGTATCCTGGCGTTGGAATTCCCGACGCTCCGCAAAAAGAAACAACCAGATCCCCTAAAAAGGTTGCCAGACCGGAACCGCAACGCCGGTCACCAGAACAATTCTTCAAGAATCGGGACCGCAATGCAGACAAAGTGATCACGCTGGAGGAATTCATCGGTACCCCGGAAGGTCGCAACGTCCCCGCCCTGACCAAACGGTTCAAAGCGATCGATGCGAACAGCGATGGCAAGCTTCTGCTGGATGAATTGAAAAAGCAAAGAAAATGAAAGCGGCAGCACGCCCATTCAACTGCGAATGCCTGCTAATGCCCTCGCCATCTACAAGATACCTGTCAAAGCTCAACGCGGCATGGCAAACACATACCCTGTCGTCCGATAGCGATCGGACCGAGACTTAAGCCAAGGTGTGTCTGCTTGGGTCTGTCTTTGAAGCGATAGACCCCAGTCGACAATCGACGATCGACACCTTCAAGTCGATCCTATGCCTTGCCAACCACTTGCCCGCTTTCAAACAGACCTTGCCGAATTCGCAGGCAAAGTCATGCACGAGGATCACGCAGGAAACGCAAAACACCCAGAAGCTGTCCGGAAACTGAAACCAATTGCAGCATCCGCGCTGAAAACCATGTTCGATACACTAGAATGGAAATTCCGGCGCAGTCACAGCAACAGCCATCATTCCACACAATGCACAACAGAAATAAAAGCCAAAGCGTGTTTTATCGATCGACTGTCGCGTTGATCGTGGCAATCACATTGGATGCAACGTCACTATGTGCGATCAATGACCCTGCGTCTGGCTCCAAAACAGAGGCCCAGATTGTTGTCCCCGAACACATCCAGGCGATCCTCGCAACTCATTGCCTTGACTGCCACAACAGCGACAACGCCGAAGCAACGGTTGAACTTGATGGGATTGAGACACTTGATGCAGGTGCAAAACTTGAGCTACTTAACAAAGCTCAAGACCAATTGTTCTTCGGATTGATGCCGCCCAAAGACGCTAGTCAGCCCAATACCGAAGATCGCAAGGCTCTAACAATCTGGATTCGCTCCACGCTACGAAACCACAATGCCTCGGAACTTGACAAGAAACTGACCTATCCAGACTTTGGCAATTACGTCAGCCATCAGGAACTTTTTAACAGCCAGAACCCGGAGGCTGCTTACACTCCGGCCAGACGTTGGCTCATAAGCCCTCGGATCTTCGAGGAGCGAGTTGTCAATGTGTTTGGGCTCGAAGGTCGCGACCTTGCTAATACGAGACAAAACGGTTTTTACGGCGTCACCAACCCATTTGTGTTACCCGAGCATTCCGGCGTTCGCGATTACGATTTGGGCACTCTTGGTGGTGGCACCCTGCTTGTGATGTTGGACAACGCGAAGTGGATCGCGGAAAAGCAGATTGTGGCGGCTCGCATCAAGAAGGGAGAAATTACCCCCAAGAACTTCCCCAATCCTAAAGATCGGTGGTATCCCAAAACCACACCGGCAACATTTGAAACGATCATCCTCAAGGACAGCGAACCTACGCCGGATGAGATTGTTGCCGCCATCAACACCCAGTTTGAAAGAGTATTACAGCGTGCACCCAGTGCATCCGAACTAGACAACTACGTTGCATTAACGGCATCTTCCATCAAACTTGCCGGAAACGTCAATGGTCTACGACAAATGCTTGTCAGTGTCTTGCTGGAATCCGAGTTTCTTTATCGAATTGAATTCGGGGGTGGTAAAACGGATGAGCATGGGCGCCGCAAACTCACGCCACGTGAAGCAAGCTTCGCAATCGCATACGCACTGGGGGATCGCGGACCTGACGAAACCCTCCGAGACGCAGCAAACGCGGGCAAACTGCTGACGAAAGAAGATTACCACCGTGAAGTGACACGTTTACTGGACGATGAGTCCTATTTTCGCGGAGCAATCGGCCACGCATGGGGCAGTCGTGACAAGATCCCACCCCGCCTGACCTCACACCCAAGGATCATTCGATTCTTTCGTGAGTTCTTTGGTTATCCTGCGGCACTCAAGATTTTCAAGGACCTGAAACGCAGCGATGGTTTTTACATCAACCCCGGTCGTGGCAGTAACCAGACTCCGGGTCATCTCGTGAACGAGGCAGACCGCGTCGTCGCTGGCATTGTCGAGTCCGATAAGGATGTCTTCAACACCCTGCTAACCACTGACAAGTTTTTTCTCTATCACAATCGAGACAATGAGTCAGGCAAGCGTATGATTGAGGGTTGGCGTAAAGCTTACGAGGCCCTGAAAGATACTAACTGGAAAGATGATCCTGACGGGGTCGTGAAGGCACACGAAGAACTGATCAAAACACATCTCGATCCGCGCGGTATCACGGGACACAGCAAGGCACGCCACGACAATAGCCTGATCCGCTTGATGACGCACTTCGACCACACCTTTGGCAAAGGTAACCAGCCATTCACAACCTTCCCATGGGCTCATGGCAATCACTACTGGCATTCGCCAATCTACAGTCTTCCACGAATGCCTGGCCGAGGCGGCTATGGCACCCAGGACAACTTCGACTATCAGCCTGTTCAACCTTTTCCGATGCCAGGCAGAAAGGGCATTTTGACTCACCCTGCGTGGCTGGTTGCACATTCAGGAAATTTTCAAACCGACCCCATTCGCCGTGGCCGCTGGATTCGCGAAAAATTGTTGGCAGGACGTGTTCCCGATGTCCCCATCACCGTCGACGCACAAGTTCCGGAAGACCCACACAAGTCATTCCGACAACGGGTGGAATCGGTGACTGGACAAGCAGAATGCTGGAAGTGCCATCAACAAATGAATCCGCTGGGCATGCCGTTTGAGGGTTTTGATGATTTCGGCCGGATTCGCAGCGTCGAGAGCCTTGAGCATCCTGAAAATCTTGTCCAACGCAACAACGGCAATGAATCGGATACCTACAAAACAATGCCTGTGGACACATCAGGATACCTTGACGGTACGTTTGACAACGCTCTTGATGGCGAAGTAACAGACGCATTTGATTTGATTGACCGGCTTGCTCAATCCGACCGAGTCCGACAATCGATCATTCGCCACGCTTTTCGGTTTTTCATTGGCCGAAATGAAATGCTTTCCGATTCGAAAACCTTGATTGATGCCGACAATGCTTACGTCCATAGCGGCGGCAGTTTCAGAGCAGTGATCGTTTCGCTGCTGACATCTGATTCGTTCATTTATCGTAAAGACAGCGAATCAATTGTTACGGTACAATGAATGGCTCGCGTATCCTGACGAAGTGCGACGATAAGCCCCACGACGGATAATTTCCGTCCTGCACGAAGAAAACTGAACATGACGAACCGCAGAGAATTCCTGACAAAATCTGTTCTTGGTGCTGGCGCCATGAGCCTGATGCCGCCCCATCTGTTCGCGAATACTGCTGCGGGTAAACCGCCCACTCGATTTATTTTTCTTCATAAGGGAAACGGGCTGCTGCCAGGCTCTTTGGCTTTGCCTTCTTTCGACGATCAGCAACAAAAAAGCGAAAAGAATAAAGAAGCGTTCACCGCTGACCTGGACGGCCAGGATCTGCCTGAGTGGATGAGTCCTATTTCCGGTCATATGCAGAACATGACCATCCTGCAGGGACTATCCGGAAAAATGTGTACCACAGGCCATCACACGTGGTGTTCTTCGTTGGGCGTCTTCAAAGCCAATGAGCGTTTGAGTTCCATCAAGTGGGCAACGGTGGATTTTGAACTTGCCAAACTTTTCCCATCGCCTTTTGGACATATCGAACTGGCTTGCTTTCCGACGGGTGGTGGCAATTCACGAGGAAACATCAACGGGATTGAGAAAGGGTTTTCAGCACGCGGCCCACAGCAGCCCAACTATGCATTCGGGTCGCCGAAGACCGCGATGAAAGAACTTTACAAATCCGTATCCAACGACGCGTCCGCGCAGACGCTGTACCAACTGGAACGGAAGATGCTGGAGTTTGTTGCCAACAGTGAAGGAGAGCGAGCCAACGGCCTCGTTGGCTCCGAGCGTATCAAAGTTGCCAATTACGCAGATGCCTTACAGGATATTCGCAAACGCAACGGTCGGGTTGAAGCGATGAGTGACCAAATCCGGGCGCATCTCCCCAAACTCGATGCCAAGTACATGGCGGACGATTTATCGACCGTGGATCGACAAGCCGGCCTCACTGAGATCCTGCTCTCAACGCTCATCTCGGGCATGACCAACGTGGTGGCATTCACCCTGGACGAACTGGGAACTCCGTACACGGGGCTCTCGGAAATCGAGGGCGAGAAAGTCAACCAACATGACGTTGGTCACGGAAAAGCAGTTGGACGGTTTGAAGCAACCGAGGTACGTAAGAAAATTCGCAACCAGCACATGACACTCATCGACACCATCGTCACTCGCTTGAAAAATGTCCCTGAAGGCGATGGCACCATGTTCGACAACACGATGCTGTTCTACTTCCCGGACAACGGTGAAACACACCACAGTCACGGCACCGAATGGCCGTTCGTGGTACTTGCAGGCGAAAACACGCCTCTCGACATGACTCGACGCTACATCCGTCTGCCTGGCTACGGCAAAGAGGGGCATAAAACACTGGGCAACTGGTACACGACTCTGCTCAACGCGCACGGAAACTCAATCAACCACTATGGCAGCCCCGACGTGGGCCTGAGTATTGAACAAACCGGACCGATTGAAACGTTTCTCGGTTAGCCGAAGCAGCAACTTGCCGAACTTCAGTGAATTCACAACTCATTGATCTGATTCGAGTTTCGAATGGCCGCAGGCCATCTTCACAACGCAACTTCAGCACCTGTTGTACTTCCAACGTAAAGCACCCAGGTGCCAACGTATTTGCATGCCGGCCAAAGCAACCGCATGCTTCGCCCGCGAGTTCAATACGGAGCGTTTGATCACACAACCAGATCATCCGATGTACCGTGCTGCCCATCGAAGCCGGCACTTCTAATTTCAAATTGTTCTCTCACTATTTTGTAGACAAAGTCATTACCCCACGCGTCTTGGGGAACCTCGTCCAAAATCGGAAATAGCCATTTTGCTCTTGCCTTAATGGCTTGCCATTTTGCTATCGCCTTAGCGTCGGTTGGACCATCTACAAGCACCTGTAAGTCGTGCGGATTCTCGTCCATAGAGACTTGATACTTTTTCACATCGCTCTTTAACCTATTGAGGGAAACCTCAGTAGAACTGGTGTTGGCACTGTTCTGCCCCCCTGCGTAATCGAGAGTTCCACGAGCAACCACAACTACAACAACGAACAGCAACCCGAGAACCACTACTAAGAGCGGCAAGAAGATAACCCATAAGGGCACACTCGTTTGTCCACTGGGTCGCTGAGCACTGGGTCGCGCAGCCGTCGTTGCATCCAATCTTTTTGCGTTTGCGGTTGTGGGAAGGAACTCGACCAACGCAAATTAGCCGGGTCGCTGACGCAGACAAACTGTTTCACACCGCACTCAGTCCAGCACAACCGATCACAATACGTCGTTACCAAAGAAAAGCTCGCCCACCACTCTGCATTCAACCATTTAGCTTGCCGTTTACCTTTCCCAGACCTCATCGCTCTCGGACGCTTCAATGCCTCCTAACCTAACCTGTCGGATGGATGGGACACGCTCGCGCGTGAATCAGGCCAATCCCAGCAAACGGACCTACGTCTGCATGAGTTCCCTGGTCTTCAAGGTTGGTTACGTCCCAACTACATTTTCAGCTCCCACAACACTATCTTCCTTGTCTTTCAAAGTCCTCCACCCAACTGCCCAGCTTCTCTCAACGGTTCCAGCCAAAGCAGCACCCCATTGTGCTGTGATGTTTTTGAAACTTCCGGCATTTTATCGTCTGTCAAATACATGCCATAAAGCTCAACAGACTCCACGGCACTCCCGGGTTGAAAAGACTGACTCTTATAACCCTCGCTACCCGACTCGCCACGCTCGGCACCCCATGCATGAACTTGATTGACCTTGATCACCTCTTGATCATCAAGCAGAACACGGACCTCAAACCCATCTTTTGTGTTCCTTTTCTTAATTTCGATTGCATGCCTGCCATGAGGCAACACAAGCTCGGTCACTTCCGAAGGCATACTCCCGAGCTGCAAGCCTTTAGTCGCAAGGCATAGCTTGTAAGCGGTCCCACCGTTGCCTACCGTCTCCTTGCTTGGTAACGCTACGTTCCACTTTTTCTCGTCACTCCAGGTTTTGGGAGCACTGACCAATGCAACTCGATCGTTGTACAGAACCACAAGAGCCTTCGACTCTGCCCGCATGGCTTGGATCGCAGAACGCATCCGTTCGTTATCATCGCGCAAACGGTGATAGCAAAACCAACAAGCACATAAGAGTGCCAACAGGATCATGGTCTTTAAATTCCACTGTAGTGGCCCCCTTCGAACTCGGGCTTCCAGTCCATTCCGCGTATCGCTTCTATGTGACTCGGACGTATCAATCTCAAAATCAACATTTGAGTCATTCACGGTTCTCTCTCACTTGCTGACGCGTCTGTGCGTGCTGAACCGCCTGTCTCCGCATCAGTCCCCAGTTGCAAATGGCACAGCTCCGGAACGTACCATTTCAGATTTTGAGGGGACAAAGATTCCTGCGCATCTTCCCGCATTTGATCGGGCATGCTTATCCGCAATAGTGAGCTCAATTGACCAGACTGCACTGTAACGCGACCGTCACTCGCAAGCTGTTCAATCTCCATCTCATCCCAACGCCCGTTCAAAAATTCATATAACTGTGCCCCGCCCATATCGGTGGTGCCCCCACTGCGATTCACATCCCACCATGCCTTCAAACAGCCGTTTTCGCCATCACGAAACCGAACGTGGGCGATGAAGCTCAAAGGTCCTTCCATGGGCACGATCCGATCCCACGCGACACTGGTTTTACAAACGACCGTCTCATTTTCAGGCACAAAAATTCGCCAGCGAAAATGTCTTGGATCTTTCGTCGGAAGCGCAATCACCTGAACCCCGGGTTCTCCCGTAGATTCAAGATAGCCAACTTCCGCAGCGAGAATTCCGTATTCCCGCGACAAGTCTTTCCTCAAAAGCGTTTCCCGCGCCGCCAACGACAAACCGACAAGAGCAGCTAACACAAGAACAACATTCATCCCCAATTTCATGAATCAACTACCTCATAGAAAGTTTTTGGAATGCAAATCGTCTTCTCAGCAAAAGATAAGACTACCATTGTGCTCGAATTTTCGAGTGTATTGCAGATCGAAAACACAAAATGAGTTCGCACTGCGTCGGAATTACTTCCATCACCCGTTTCAACTCAAAACCAACGCTGGGATTCCCGGTCCTTGTTGAGTTTCTCCAGATTACTCCGATGATGTTTTAACCGCGCCAACAGGTCCGCCAACTCTTCATTTAGCCCTTCGCGAGCCAACTCTGACACGTCAGGCTCATTCAATTGCCGCGTCAGATCCGCGATCCTCTGCTGATCTTGCATAATCCAGTTTTCGAGTTCTTCTGCACGAGTCGCGTAGACTTCTTGCATAGTCCAAGCCCCAACTTTTTTGAGATACGCATCTAAATCACGAACCATCTCGGCAGTCTTTCCCGGCAGTTCTTTCGTGAGGTCGTTCCTTTCCCCCATATCATTCACAACATTGAACAGCTTGAGCTCTCCCGAGTTGAGTTGCCGCATCAACTTGAAATCACCATTACGGTATGCAGTGATTGGTGTGGTGTAGTGAGCCGGGAAATGAAACACAAATCCAGTATCCCGTTCCGCAAGTTGCCCCCGATTGCCATTCTCCAGAACAGGACGCAGGCTAATGCCGTCCAAATCATCTGGAAGGGCGACGTTACTTCCCACAAGATCGTGCATCGTGGTGAGATAATCCCACTGCGCGACGGGTTTGTCACACTGTGAGTTTGCCGCGATCCCGGGACCAGCAACGATCATCGGGACTCGTAAACCACCCTCCCACATCTTTGCCTTTCCGCCCTGCAACGGAGCGTTACTTTGACCGCCCCCGTTATCCGACGAAAAGATGACGTAGGTATTCTCCTCAAGCCCCTGCGACTTGAGCTCATCCAGCACCATTCCAATCGACGCATCCATATTTTCCATCATGGCGGCGTAATTGGCTTTTTCCCAAAGTGCTTGCAGTTTCTTGGGCATTGCATCAGCGTTGGTGTCAAATTTCGATATATCCGGTATCCCTCCTTGAATATCGTGCTCGGTGGCAAGGAGACGGAGATATTTTTCACGCGTGCTTTTAAGAGATGTATTTCGGACATGCACGGCATAATGAGAAACCATCATGTAGAACGGCTTCTGATCTTTCCCGCGTTGATCCAAAAACTGTTGAGCGGTTCTCGCCAAGCTGAAGACTCGCTTCGGATCATCAAGAGGAATGGGAGTTTTATACGCCGGCTCCCACCAATCTCCATGTGCGTTTCCATTGGGAGTTTTGTGATTGAAATCTGTCACGTCATAGCCATGCTCCTTGAACCAACGCATGGGTGTGCATCCTTTGCCAAAAAATGCTGTCACGTATTCATCATCAGCCTCTTTGATCATTTCCGCGATTGACAGATTTTTGCCAAGGTCAATCTCCCTTTTGTTCATCACCACATCGTGAATCGAGATACAACCTACTCTGGCAGTCGTTTTGCCATGCTGGATGCTTGCGCGGGATGAAGTGCAAACCGGTGATGGACAATACGCATTTGAAAAACGCATTCCTCTCGACGCCAATCGTTCAAGACTCGGGGTCTGATGAAGCTTGTGCGCTAGTTCAGGACGCCCCTTCATCATTGGGACACTCGTTTGCGTGTACCCCAAGTCATCGGCATAAATGATGACAAAATTCGGGGATTCCTCGGCATGAACGCGGGCAACCGCAAAGGTCACAGCAAGGGTAAGCAAAGAAAAAGTCAGTAATCTCATCTGTTGATCCTGTGAGTCTCAATATCAAAACGCAACGAGAAGGCACCGTGAACGGTGCATCATCATTCACGTGTGTACTACTGCACTGCCGACCTTCCGGTAAGTCAGGGATTTTGTGGAAAGATTCAGTCGCCCGTGTAATCAACCCAGGTCGATCGCACATGTTTCTCGGCGTCCTGTTTTGGTGCACTATCCCGCCAGGACGTATGCTTTGCCTGCCTTCGGCACCTTTCCTTGTTCATTTCATTTTTAAAAAGCTTCGCATTCAACTCCGCCAACAGTGTTGCTTTTTGCTTTTCAAAATCCACAGGATTCTCTGCTTTCAGAAGATTGAGCTTTTTATGGAAGGCCTCTTTTGCGCGTTCTCCGAAATGATCCATGAGATCATAAAGAGCCTCACGAACTTGGGCGGTGGTACCACCGTCAACCTCTTTCACATAATTAGCGCGTACAGCGTCCATGGATTCTGCTCTGCCCGGCATTGCAGCAGCCAGATCGACTTGTTCCTGATAATCGGTCTTGATGTTGAACAGTTTAATCTCACCAGAATTGAGATGCCGCATCAACTTGTAATCGCCAATGATGATCGAACTGATCGGTGGATGAAAATGGCAGGTATAGTGATGAACGATGCCGGGTGCTGCGCGATTAACAATACCGCTGTTTCCCTGAGTGAAAACGTCACGCAGACTTCCCCCATCGACCCCCTCGGGAAGCGGCGATTCACTACCACTCAAGTCGTGAAAAGTTGGCAGAAAATCCCATTGAACAATGGGGACATCACACTGTGCGCCTGCTTGAATCATCGGACCGGAGATCACTGTGGGTACGCGGATACCACCTTCATAGAGCGAGCGTTTCCCTTCCTGCAGCGGACCATTAAATCGACGGTTTTCCCCATTCACCTTGCGCCGATCAGAGTGTCCGCCGCCATTGTCGGATGTAAACATGATGTAGGTATTCTCAAGCTGCCCCTGTTCCTCAAGTGCGTCCAGTAACGCCCCCACATTCATATCCATCTCTTCCACCATAGCTGCATAGACGATTTCCCGATTGACACTTGATTTTTCGTCATCGTCCTTCTCAACATCCCGCCCTTCCTGGATCCAACGTTTTTTATTACGTTCGATCGCTTCCTGGGTAGCCATGTGCGGGATGTGAGCGGCATAGTGTGAAACCATCAGGAAGAACGGTTGCTTTCCAGCATACTGATTTACAAATGAAACGGAGTCTTTCCTGAGGGAATGCAACCGCTTCGGATTGTCTTGGGGGAAAGGAGTTTTCTTTTTCACATCCCAATACGAACCATGTCCGTTTCCATTTCCACCGGGCTCACCCGGCCCTTCGTCGGTAAAGTCATAGCCGGCCTCATCGAACCGGCCCATGGTACTGCAACCTTTTCCAAACATTGCGGTGACGTAGTTTTTCCCAGACGCTTTTAACATTTCAGCGAGGGTCACTTCATCGTCGTACCCATTTGGTCTTTGCACAGACGAAAGAACATCAAACACATTGCGATATTGCATGCGTGCGGAAGACTTTCCGAACTGAATACTCAAACGCGATCCAGTGCAGGTAGGCGTCGGTGCGTAGGCAGTGGAAAAGCGTGTACCGATTGCGGCAAGGCGATCAAGACCAGGAGTTCTGATGAAACTGTTCCGTGTAGTCGGGTCATCGTCCATCATTTGGACAGAGGTATCGGCATACCCCAAGTCATCTGCATAAATCAGGATAAAATTCGGGGCCCCTGCAAACAGATGCTGCGTGCCGCACGCAAGAAACGCGAACACGACAAGATGGTTCAACTTCATGGGTAGACTCAATCCTAATCTGTACTTTAAAAACATATGACTATGGTCCTTGATTCAAGACCCTAATTGCGATCAGCGGTACCACGTTGTTCATGCATTTGAATGAGCGCACGTGATCGAGCGAGTTGTCGATCCTGAAACTCTACATGGTTTCTGGAGACGTCCACCCTGAACGCCTTCTGTTTGTTGGTTGGGTCCCCTTGGAGATCCGCGGTCAGCTTTTCAAACCGTTTTCTGCCATTGGCGATCCATCCTCCCTCCAAGAGCCCGACGTAATTGCGACGAATCAGGGTTACGGTCTCGGCATTCACTGAAACCAAGTACCGGGAACGCTGGTTGTCCATTTTTTCAACCAACGCTGGCATGCTTGCTGCCAGGTCATTGCGTTCACGAATGTCGTTCACGACATCGTACAACTCAACCTTCAGAGTATCGAGATTTTTCCTCAGCTTGTAGTCACCCATACGAACCACAGACTCAGGATCACCTGTGTGCCAGGGAAAGTGAAAGACGAGGGGCTTGGTGTTACGCAATACCTTTCCTGCGTTACCCCGCACGAAAACATCACGCAGACTTCCACCATCCAACTCAGGGGGCAGTGGTTCGGTGCCACCTGCCAAATCATAAAACGTTTGCAGGAAATCCCACTGCACGACTGGAACATCACAATAGCTGCCGGGGCTGATACCGGGCCCACGAACGACGGTTGGCATTCGGATGCCACCTTCGTAGAGGCTTCCTTTTCCACCCCGCAACGGCGCGTTACCACGGAAACCACCGCCATTATCGGACGTGAAGATGACAAACGTATTCTCGGCAATGCCCATCTCATCGATCGCGTCAAGTAAAGCGCCCGTTGCACGATCCATGTCATCCAACATTGCCGCATAATTGATGATCCAGCCATGGTTGTACATTGAGATGGAAATCGATTCCTCAGGGGTGTCATCTTTCCTCTGGTACTTGCTTCCTTTTGGCAGTTTCCTGTATTTCTCTCGAGTCTCTTTCAAAGAGTCATGCCAAATATGCATGGCGTAGTGCGAAAGCTGCAAATAGAAGGGCCGCTTTGAGGCAACTTGTTCTTCCATGAATTGAATGCTCTTATCAGTCAGCGAGAACATCCGCTTGGGATCCTGCTCCGGCAGATGGGTTTTCCCATCATCAGCAAAGTCTCCTGGCCCATTTCCATTGGGCCCATCGGTGACATCGTAACCCGCATGCATGGGTTTGATACTATCGTTGTGCCACTTGCCAAAATGGGCAGTTCGATAGTTGGGGTTCGCTTTCTTGAGGGCTTGGGGAATCGTAATTTTCCCCATGTACTGCTTTTTGGCTTCCACCGAAGACAGCACGGTATATCGGAGTCGACTGGGGGTCATCCCATGCAGCAGACTGTTACGAGAGGGTGCGCACAAGGTTGATGGTGAGTAACACGCGGAGAGCACCATCCCTTCCCTGGCGATCCGCTCGAGATACGGCGTTTGAAAGTAGTCGCTACGCGTATCCTCTCGCCCCTTGATCATCTCTACCGACGTCTCCGCCCATCCAAGGTCATCGACGTACACAAGCACAAAGTTTGGCGTCTCAGCAGCGTCTACCATCACCGAACATGATGAAACGAAAAATCCAATGCTGAGTATGATCTTGATGTTCATTTTTCCTGCCCCGATCAATTGCCTGTTTCAATGAGAACACGAACCTGATCAAGATGCCCTGGATTCTCCTGCAGTTCAATCAGCAGAGTGCGTCGATCAGCAGCTAAGGTGAGGCTGTCAAACCCCCGTCGTTGATCACCCGCTGGGCGAGGTTCAATCGTTCTCGGACTGGGGTAGGAAACGTCAGGAACCCCGAAAATCACCTCGGACTCTCGCAACAATCGATCCATCGTGATAACACCGACGATGGGGTTTGCAAAAGTAATCTGACCACGAACACTGCGTCTTCGATCCGGATTCTTCCCCTCGGGGTAAGCGTCCAGTTGCAGCAGATAGCTTGTGACGCGCTGGTCGCTTGGAAGTCGCCGTTTTTCTCGATACGGCGACTTGGCATACACGCCAGGATCGACCATATCGACACGAACTTCTTCACCCGGAAGAACATTTTCACGTTCAGGAAAGACCACGATATTTTCGTTGTCCTGATAATTGCCGGGGTGGAACTCTGGCCCCGGTTTTACAAAGCGGATGGCACCTGTCGTTTGCAGGACGCCCGAACTTACTGGCCAGGTATTTTCGAACTGCGAGGATTCGAACGCTACCGAATCGATCGAATTAGACGCTTTGCTTGATCGGATCGCCTCCCCCTCACGCAAAAGTTGAGTCTGCTGGCTTTCCCGCCCGACAGGCGGTGTGCTGACCTCAACTTCTCCCTCAAAAACGCAAACATCTGTCTGCCCCGCATGACTCACTGAGACACCAAACGCGGTTCCAAGATCAACCACATGCGCCGAATCAGTATCAATCACGAAACCACTGGCTGATTCAGGGACCGTCGCAGTCACGACCCCACGATGAAGCACCAGACGCATCTCATCCACCAGATCCAACTGTGCAGGCCCCTCCACGGCCACGCTCGCCCCACTGGAAAAGTCCAAACGGACAATCCCTCTCGAGACGGTCATCGGCCCTGAATCCAACAACTCACCGCTCACATAAGCAACACCAGAATCCCGGTATGCACCAACAGTTTCAGCAATCACTGCGGGCACTTGCCTGGTTCGAGACACAATCGGGAACGCCCCGGCAATCAACATCAAACACGCGGCACAGGCAACAACAATGCTCAGCGCAGCGAATTTCCCCAAGTGAGAACGCCCCGGCAACTCGCGAGTGATTGACTCGCGAGTGATTGACTCGGGAGCGATTGACTCGGGACGAGATACAAACTGGCGACGCAATGCCGCATGCATATTGACAGCATGCAGATATCGCTCACGTACGAGTGAGTCACTTAGCAAATGCTCCTCAAGTTTGAGCAACTCTTCCTGGCTGGCAGTTTCATTGATTGCTTTGTCTATCAATGCTTCAATCGTTTGATTCATTGTGCTGACTCCCGCAACCCCAATTGACGGTCGATGCAGTCATGCAGCAGACGACGAACACGATTCACGCGCTTATAAATCCGATTGGCCGCCTCACCGCACTTCTCCGCAAACGCCCGGATCGTTGCTCCTTCGGCGTAACAACCCGCCATCATCTTTTGATCATCCGGACTTAATTTCTCCAAGCACGAATCCAGAGCCCGACGCCGAGCGTCCAGGCTGTCCCCGATTTCGTCGGATTGTTCGGCAAGCAGCACGGCGAGTTTTTCTCCAAACACATGTCGATCACGTCGCACTTTGGTGATGTGGTTCAACGCTGCATTTTTGGCAATCTGAATTGCCCAATTACGAAAGTTGGTTCCGGACTCGTACTGATCAAATGCCTTCCACATTGTGACGCTCGCTCTCTGAACGACATCCTCGGCGTCCGCAGTATTCCGCACCATTGCCAGCACGAATGAAAAAACCGCTGCCTCGTGTCGCACAAACAGCGTCACAAACTCATCGTGGCGAATTAAACGAAGTTTTTCTGATTCCATGAACCTTCCTCTCTACCTACTCAGTTCCATTCAACCGACAATTCGCCCACTTCATTTCTTTTTTTCAGAAACTCCCTCAAATCAGCCGGCACCCCGATCACAAATCAGCAGGTGTCCCAATGGGGGTGCCAAGCGTCACCTCCCAAAACAACCTCCATTCCGCCACGATAGGCGAAATCACGACTCTCGTTGGATTTCAAGTCAATCGCGGGTGTGAAAATCCTGTTTGCAAGACAACCAATCGGCAAAATTGGCATATTGAATCATCGCGTACGGGTAAGATGGAACGGGACCTACGTGGCAAGCTGCCGTCGTTTCATTACCCAGCCCACCAAAAAAAGACTCGGATGCAACGTCTCCTCAAGAGCTGGTGGCCAGCGATCGCCCTGGCACTCCTTTTGGCACCTCACGCCAGAGGTTCGTATTACCATGCCAACGTCAAAGAGGGAGCGGAGTTCTTCATGTTTGACGTGCGTTTCCCGTTCATGCCCTCAGGCACGTACTTCTCGTTTTGGAATGGGAAATTCTTTCCGGTTGGTGGTGCTTTCTATGGAGGCGTGTTCACACGTGGGCCTGGCAAAACAGGGGGTCCCGAGAATCAGAAACATGGAACACCTTGGACGTACTGGGGTGATGATGCCTACAACGGAGATCGACCTCGGCCGGTCTACACCGGACAATACACCAATTCGACGGGTGCAGGCGGGGAGGGTTCGGCAGCAGCGGTGGGCGGCGAAAAGCCGTTTCTGCGACGGGGTGTCTGGTTCACCATGTGCAAACGTATCTGGAAGCCTGCTGAAAAGAACGCCTCCTATCGTTATGAAGGTTGGTGGATCAAGGACCAACAAACCGGCAAATGGCACCTGAGTGCTGTGATTCGCATCCCAGCGCCGGTGACCGGCTATTCAGGTTGGTCAACCTTTGTCGAAGAACTCGCTAAAGGCGCTGATCGAGCTATCGACGTTCGACGTTTCTATTGCCGCCTGAACCGGGAATGGCACAGTGTCGACACGATCACGATGGATAACAAATACAATGCCAGATTCTCAATCCTCGACAATGATTCGACCTTTCACTACGAGGAACCGGTCACCCACAAGGCAGATCCTGCAGGAACGACCTCGTGGACCGTCAAACAACCTGACCAACCCACTTTCGGTAATCTGGCAATCAACTCCCCCCAGGCCCACCGACTGGGTGATCAGGTTGCGGTGCGTTGGTCAATCCCGGACACAGCAGTTCCTCAACTCGGTTACCACATCGAGATAGTTGGAAAAAATGGAAAAACGCTAAGTGAGTTAACGGAAATGTTACCTCATCAACAGATCAAAACCATTTCCACTGATGGTGAACAGGCAGCGAGCGTGCGGCTTACCGTGATCGACATTTTCGATCAGAAAACCACTCAGGAGATCCCCATCGTTGAAGCCCAAGCAGGGGCGACCGATGAGGGAACCACAAGACAACCTGACGCGATCACTTCACGAGCTGGCCTGACTTACGAATTATTCAAACTTGACGATAAATCTGATCTCAACACCATCCCCGATCTCACCAGCCTGCAAAGCACTGATGGGTGGGCCGCCGATGAGCATGAAGGTTTTATGCGTTCAGGAATACTGCCCACCGTGGTACTTCCCCCGCGTGAGATGTGGGACAAAAAACGATCACAATACGCCGTTCGCTACACAGGTACTGTGCATGTCCCCAAAACGGGTTTCTATATTTTCCAGTTGACCGCAGCCGGCAACAGCACACTGTGGATCGACGGCGAGTTGGTGGGCAACAACGGGTTCATGCCCAATCCAAGCATGCGCAGGTATATCCAGGGTCTGCACTCCGGTCCCCATGATTTTGAACTTCGTTATAGCAAGAAAGCGTGGACCAACAGGAGCGGACAGTGCGACCTGCAGTGGGAAGGACCGGGGATGCCCCAGAGACCTTTCAATCAAACGGATTTTACCACCACGGCTAAAACGACGATCCCCACCCTGAAAACGACGTGCATCCCTAGCAACGGCAAAGACCATTCCAATCTTGTCGACCTTACCGTCGAAGTCGATGCAAAGGGTAAAAAGGTAAGTCGAATCGATGTTTTCTGTGGTGACCTGATCCTTGGGCAACTCACCCAACGCCCCTACCAACTGAAAAACACGGTTCTGCCAGATGGCGAATTTGATATCTGCGCGCGAGTCGTTTACGAACAGGGCAAACGTACTGTCGATTCAAACTGGATCCCGTACAAGAGCCAAGGGCAAGTTGCGATGGAACCTTGGCAACAAACCCTCGTCGGGGTCAAGGGATCGGGACTGGGGATTGTCAAAACACAGACCCCCAAAGATCTGCAAGTTCAGATCACAGGTGACTCACACTGGTTCCTCAATCAACCTGTGGAAGGTGATTTTACCTTGACTGGCCGACTGGTCGACTTCCCAACCAGAACATGGAAAGATCCCGCCTATGGGCACGTCCAATCACGAAGCTGGCTGGGCCTGATGTTCACACTCAAACCGGGCGTTGAGCCATGCTTTTATAACTCCTACGGTTTCTACCGGTTGGCGGGTGAGGGCTGGCGAGGAACTCCGTGTCATGGTGACTTGGCGGGAAGTCGTCGCACCGATTACCAATACCCTGACGAAACGGGGAACTGGATTCAACTGAAACGGCAAGACATGTTGTTTTCGACGTCTCGTTCTGTGGACGGAATCAATTGGCAGCTTGTTCGCCAGTGTCTGGTCAGCCCACGCAGCCGACATGCGTGGCGGAAAGGGGTGGCGGGTGTTACGTTTCGCCAGCAACCCTCCGACCCGGGTGGTGCCTGGGCCCAAGGGTCGATGGATCATGTGAATCTGAGCAAGGGAGAATCAGCGCAAACTCCCAAACGCGATTCCGTGAAGTCGCAAGACGCTGCGTTATTCAAGGGCCGGGTCATCGCACTCGTCCAAGCCCCCTCCAACCACAACCTCTGGTACGCCCGCACCTTTGCAAATGGGATCCTGAAGTCAAGCGACGGAGGCACCAGTTGGACCAATGCCAATGGCGACCTGAATCTGAACAAAGATGGGAAGCTCTATGTGCGTTCTGTGGCAGTCCACCCCTTCGACGAAAACATTGTTGCTATGGGACTCGGATCCTGTGATGACAACGAGTCGCAATGTGGACTGTACATGACCCACGATGGGGGAAAAACGTGGAGTCTTGTCTGTGACCAGATCGACTTTGACGGCAAGGGACCAAGTGTGTTATTGGGCGAAGTCATCTCCTTCAACCGTTTCCAGCCTGAGACAATTGCGGCGGGTGGTGAATCGAACGGCCTGTTTCAAAGCGAAGATGGTGGGAAGACGTGGCAGCCTGTTGGTGTCGAACAAGCCCTGAAAATCAGATCGCAACGAATCAGTGCCCTGCAATACAACCGTCTTTTGGACGGACACCTGACAGTAGCAACCTTTCCTGACACTGAGTTCGAATCTATCGGTTTGGGAACACCCACTCGCAAACTCCCTGATCAAACAGGCGGTGGCCTCTACTCCGTCGGTGAAAAGACAATCAGATGGGGCATGGAACCCTACCCAGGCTTTGGGTTTTCAAACGTTCAGGTGAATCACGCACGCGGCTCAAATGGGCTAGGTTTTTTCGTTTCGACTCGGGGAGCATTCAAATGGCACCGAGCGGGTTTGATCCACAGTTGGCCGAACGTTCCGCAAAACACGTTTTACAGTCAGATTGCATCGTACTTGGACCCAAAGACGAAAAAAGAGGTCCTCGTGGCCGCCCCGTTTTCATCCAACGAGAAAAATCCAATCTCGATATATTCCCAAGGCAAACTCGCTACGACTACGTCATCGTCGGCACCGCTCAACGAAGGAATCACAGGTATCTCGTTTGATCAGTCAAGCTCAGGTCAAACGCTTTTTGTCTGTAATCGTCATGGCATTCTTCGCAGCACGGACCGAGGCAAAACCTACGCCCTGATTCACTCCACACCGATGAAGTAGCCTCCTACTGCTGTGGTGAATTCCTCCCTCTTTCATTTTTACCTGACGTGGATCATTTTCGCCCAAAATGGTCAGCCACCCCATTCCACTTTCTTCAGTGCATTCCTGCCCACCGGACGCTCAAAATGGTTTGCTTAAACAGACAGTGATTCTGAAAAAACCAGACAAAACACACCGCAAATCGTTCATCTTGCTGCGTGCGTTGGCAACACACAAATTCGCTGGGTACAATCCAACGGACTGGCAATGCCTCGACAGCCAAACACACTGCGTCCTTGCGGGTCATGAAGTCGCTTTTTGTGAACGCCTCTCAAGTTCCCATCTATCAAGTTCCCACCTATCAACGCAAAGAAACCTCGCTGATGAAATCCAACCACCTGAAACATCATCTCCTGCTCGCGATGGCTTCGGCTTTGCTGCTGCTCCCAGCGAAACTCAACGCTGCGGAACCGTTAAAAGTTTTTATTCTGGCGGGCCAATCGAATACGGTCGGGCACGCTCGAGCTCACACCATCGCCACCTTGTACGCTTCAGATGCGTCCAGGGACAAGAAACTCATTGAACTCGTCATCGACGCGAACAGCGGCATTTCCAACGCAACACTGGAGGAACAACTTGTCCGTGGGCGGAAACTTGATGAACTAACCGGTGGCATTGCGAATGACAAAGTCAAGGCACTCAGCGATGGCCCCGAAAAGAGTGAATTGGAAGCGAAAGTCAAAGTCCTCAAAGACCAACATGAGGCATACAAAACGAAAATTGGATCAGCTTGCACCGTTTCTGATCGTGTCTACATCAATTCGATTGCCGATGGGAACAAAAAGTCGGGCAAGCTCGGCATTGGCTACGGAGCTTCGAATGACAAAATAGGTCCTGAGTTCGCCTTTGGCCTCTCCATGGCTGACAAGATCAACGGCCCCATTCTTCTCATCAAGACCTCTTGGGGAGGGAAATCGCTGAATTACAATTTCCGACCGCCCTCACTGCCTGATTTTCAGACCACCCCTGAATACGCCGCAGCAAAAGCCAAAGCTAGCGAGAACCTGAAGCGATACGAGGCCGCCATCAAATCGTTCCCGCAGGACCAGGCGAAATACAAAGCTGATCTGGCTGCCTACAAGGAGCAGATGAAAACCGCCGACGAAAAGGCACGCAAGAAGCTGCGTGAACCCCGTGAGCCACGCGAACCGCGCAAACCCAAACCGTTCAACATGAGCGAGGCCGGTCTCAACTACCGCATGATGAATGAAGCAATCCAGGAAGTACTTGCAAATCTAAAGGACAACCATCCTGAGTACGATGCTGAGGCGGGATACGAAATTGCCGGATTTGTGTGGTTCCAGGGATACAACGATCAGTTTTCACCTGAATTCCGCGGGAACTACAAAAACAACATGATGACATTCATCAAGGACATTCGCAAAGAATACAAAACGCCGAACATGCCGTTCGTGATTGGTGTTCTCGGCACAGGCATGACCGCCGAAAAAGTGGGTGAGAACGAAGTATCTCTCGCACAGCGAGCAGCCGCGAAAGCAATGGGAACCAAGAATGGCGTCGCGTCGGTGGAGAGCTACAAAGACTATTCGCTCTATTCAAATGAGGTCTTTCAAAAAGGCTGGCCCCAGCATTACCACGAGTGGGACACCGTGGGAAGCGATCGCCCCTATCACTATCTGGGTAGCGGAGCTTTCTTTGTGAGGCTGGGTGACTCGTTTGCAAACTCAATGTTTGAATTGATGGGAAAGCAGACGAATTAGTTTCCACCATGCACTTTTCGGATGTTCCTGCCCGGCGACCTCATCGCCCGGCATGAACGCCACAGGGTCTGCTTCGCCGCCAAGGCGGGCCCCTGTGTTTTCGCCATCAGCATCGATATCGGGCGCGATCGTGTCCCCTCAACTGTTTCGCACCATGAACATGTCTGGGAACTTCGCAGCAGCAGCGTGCCCAGTTTTGGTTGCCTTGTTGTTGAATGCACAGGCAACTTGAAACTGGTGGTAGTTCTGTTCGCAGACGTCTATTTAACGGGAGCAGTCTGCAGAGTCTTCGTGCCCCCGAGTCGATAGATCCATCAGGAAACTCGGATCTCCCAATCACCTGTTAGACGATTTCGCGGTGAAACAACGCGGCAAGGCGTCGTGCCCATGTTTCTGACCGACTACCGACTACCGACTACCGACTACCGACTACCGACTACCGACTACGAAACCATCAGCATGCCGGGAGAATCTTAACGCAGCAGATCGCAGATCACTCTGCGAGCACAGCTCAAATCATGCTCCCATTAACGCTGCGAGACGTATATTCTTGCGAACCTTTGCTTACGTGCGTTAAATTTCTGCCTAGACTATAGGCATGACCTCGTTTGACCAAACTTCATTGACGTTGCTTCAAAAAGTACAAGCCAACCATGCAGACGCATGGGACCGACTTGTCGATCTTTATGCGCCGCTGGTGCGATACTGGTGTCGGCGTAGTCAGCTGCAAGAGGAGGATGTAGCGGAAGTTTTTCAGGAGTCGTTTCGGGCGGTCTCGGTTTCGATCCAAAACTTTCGTCGTGATCGAAAAGAGGACTCTTTCCGTGGCTGGTTACGCACCATCACTACCAACAAGATTCGCGATCATTTTCGCCGCGTGGATGGGCAGGCGTTAGCTGAAGGGGGCTCAGTGGGGCAATTAAAATTAGCCCAGCTTACCGACCCGCTCACCGAGGAAGACGAGAATAGCGAGCAGGACATCTTACGCGCGTCCGTTCACAAAATGATGGAAGCGGTTCAAGGCGACTTTGAGCCTCGAACGTGGCAAGCATTCTGGGGTTGCCAAGTCGAGGGCCGCGGCACCGACGAAATTGGGGCACAACTGAAAATGACTCCGGCTGCAGTCAGGAAAGCAAAATACCGCGTCCTGAGACGATTGCGGGAAGAATTCGACGACTTGATTGACTGAAAAATCGAGTCCCTAGTCACGCCATCTCCAAGACAGCATTTTGGTGGGACGTCGCTGCGTTCAAGGTTAATAGAGGCTTCCGTCGACTCAACAGGCACCAAACGCCCCCTGTCCAAAGACTCCCCCATGACCCCATTCACAGATCCCGCTTACAAAACAGCTTAAACTTGTCACGTCCTTGACCGCATCCCTTTGACGTTTGCCCCGATCAGGCAACAAGATGAACCCCAGCGAAACTGAAAACAGTCGAATATCGCAACCGTGCCCGACTCAACAGAGTCTCGGACAGTACGTTGAGGGTGCTCTGACGTTGGTCGAACACGAGCAGATTGAATCTCATATCGACCAGTGCAACCTTTGCAGCGACACGATTCAGACCCTCGACGCGTCTCTGGAGACTCGCCTAGGCAAGCTGGTTTCGAACGCTCATCACGGCACCGACCCAAAAAGTGGTGACGTAGAGAACGATCAAGCACAGCAGGGCGAGACACGGTACGACGATACTTTGGACCTGATGGCACAGCGGGCAAAGCAAGTCTGGCATGAGCAGGGCAGTCACGCTGCAAGGCCGAATCGAATCGGTGACACGATCGGCAACTACGTGATACTACGAGCACTTGGCGAAGGAAATATGGGACAGGTAGTCCTCGCCAACCACAAGCAGATGAAACGGAAAGTCGCCCTCAAGTTCATCTCCCCTGAATTGCTCTCGTCTTCTTCAGCGCGGACAAGATTCCAGCGTGAGATTGAAGCGACGGCAAAACTACAGCACCCCAATCTGGTCATTGCACATGACGCAGGCGAAGTGAACGGACAGCACTTCCTGGTAATGGAATACGTACAGGGAGTGGACCTGCGATCCAAAGTCAAGGCATCGGGACCGCTGGACGTCGCAGCAGCCCTGCAATGTACGGCAGACGCAGCCCGAGGGTTGCACCACGCTCACAAGAAAGGGATCGTGCATCGTGATGTAAAACCTGGCAACATCATGCTTGGAACCGATAACGCTGCCAAAGTTACTGATCTGGGACTCGCACGTTTCCCTGACGGCGACACCAATGCAGTTGAGATCAGCCAGACAGGGTTGGTGATCGGCACCTCCGCATTCATGTCACCCGAACAGTGTGCAGGTTCACGTGACCTCGACTTCCGAACCGACATCTACAGTCTCGGGTGCACGCTGTTTTATTTACTGACAGGTCGAAATGCCTATCAGACCGACTCGACCCTGCAAATGTTGCGGGCTCATGCAGAGGCCCCCATCCCATCCGTCCGAGAAATCAGACCTGAATGTCCTGTGGCCTTGGAAAAACTGCTGTCCAGCATGCTGTCCAAACACCCGCAAGATCGCCCCGACTCCATGGCGATTGTCGAAGAACAACTAGGCGAGATCCTCGAACATCTTGAATCCATTCCAACGCTGGTTCCTTCCAGTCCCCCACGGGATCGTTCACGAACGGTGTCCTTGCTGGCAGGGGCAGTCACGGTCGTACTGATCCTTTACCTACTGGGACGATTCTCGGGCAATCTGATTCAAACGGCTCAAACGGCTCAAACGACTTTGGGACTGGGGACCGGCAAGCCCGAATCAATTGAAATTGAGATGCAAAAGATCCCTGCTGGCGAGTTCATGATGGGCGCGTCAGACAACGACGAAAATGCGTCCACGGATGAGGGTCCACAGCACGAGGTCCGACTCACCAACGATTTCCTGATCAGTAAATTTGAGGTCACTTCCGCGCAATTCAATTCGGTGATGAACACTGGCAAGCCAGCAACCGTTACACAGCTCGCTGAACAGACAGAGCAATCTTCCGGTCCGGTTCCGATCTCGGGAATCACATGGTTCGAGGCCATACGTTTCTGTAACCAATTGAGCATTCTTCAAGGCTTGCAGCCCTACTACGAAATACACGGTTCAGATGAAACGGTTTCGATCCAGCGGGGTAGTGATGGTTTTCGGCTTCCTACCGAAGCTGAGTGGGAATATGCGTGCAGAGCGGGCACCCAAACACCGTGGCACTTTGGGGATTCCGCGGACAACCTCAGTGACTTTGCTTGGCACGCAGATAACTCAAACGGTCTAGTCCATCCTGTGGGGCAGAAACAACCCAATGCATTTGGCCTGCACGACATGCTGGGCAATGTACCCGAATGGTGTTGGGACCGATTTGACGAGGAGTACTACCTCCGATCCGAAGCGGTAAATCCCCCCGGTTCAACCAAAGGCGATCAACGCGTATTCCGTGGGGGCGGTGTGGACAATCGTGCTGCGCAACTCCGTTCCTCAACTCGGAATCCTCTCGGGATGCAATACGGATTCTCCAATGGTGTTGGTATTCGTATCGCCCGTAATGTCCCAACGGGCCGTTAGCCGAACATCCTACATCTTCGAAGAGGACAAGCCTCTGTCTGAGTCGATCAAGGTGGGCCGATGAAAGCGAACCAATTATTGATGTTTGCTGGCTAACTCAACCCTGCTTCGCCCACTTGCGTTGTTAGCTTTATCGATCGCACCTGTGCCGCAATGCCCGTTCATCGCTCACCTCACTGAAGTCTGACGGTCATCTATCCTTGCTGTTCGGATCATTGCGGCGTCGCGATGCGGGAAGCCCCAAAAAATCCTCACATCCGACATTGGGTCCCTGCAACGGTGTGTCAACGAGGCCCTCAGCGAACAACGGAATCGTATGGCGTGAAGATATTCTCCTACCCATGAACCGTAATCTGGATCTGTTCCCTCGTTTTTCATTTTTTCGTGGGACGCGTCTGCGTTCAGGTCAATAGTCGCCCGCTGGGCACCTCATTTACGCGAAAACCGGAGAATCCAGATGAACAAATTTTTCACCAGCTGCCTGCTTGCGACCATGGTCGCAGTTCTCGCCGTCGCCTCGATCGCAGTCGCTTGTGGCGATTACGGAGCCCCTGACGTTGAATTTGAGCACGCTGTCACTCAGCAAAACCGTGTAATCATGATCAACTCAGAAGGATCACTCATTTCCATCGCCCATCTCTGGGGAAGCGTCCGGAACTACGGTGATTTTGACCGAAAGCTTTCTCCAAACATCGATGTGCGAGGTGATCTTGCACTTGTCGCTACAGAAACCGAAGTGTGTGAGATCAGCCTCAAGACGGGAAAATTGATCAGAACGCACAAGCATTCCCAAGGGACTTGTGGAGTTGGCTTTATCACCGCAGCCAAAGTGTTCCTGAATAATGGCCGGAGCTTGGCCATCATGGACATGTCAAATGGTGCGACGATACGCAAAATCGACTTGATGAAAAACACAAAATCCGAAGAGGTACTTTCAATCCTCAAACCTCACATTCATCACACAAGAAATGGGGACCTTCTGTACATCGCTCGCCCCTGCACGTTCGGAATCGCCGTCGTCGACCTGAACAAAGGCAAACGATTGAAGGACCTCAGTATCCCGAACCGAGCGTACACCGACCGTTTGCATTTTTCGAATGGCAACCTTTTCCTTGTCAACTACAACCTTTCCTACGGCATCATAAACGGTGAAACGTTAAATCTTATTGATGTAAAAACTCAAACGATCAAAAGATCAATTTCCATCGAAAGTCAGGAACTCTCTTTCAGCACGACTACAAAAAGACACCCGCTAAAAATGGTGCCCGCAAAAGATGGCAGCATCTTTGTATCGGCAAACCAGAAGACGTGGCACATTGACAACCAAGGCAACATCATCAAGTAAGCGTGAGCAACCGCACTCACCCACATCTGGCATGAGCGTCGCTTCCTCCGCAGAAGCGACGCTGCTGTGGCAGATCGTGTTCGACCACGGCAGTGTTAAACCACGAGATCCCGCGATGCAACCCGCATCGCACTTGCCAAACTCAACACAGCAACTTTCCCCGGCCCCCCACAATATTGACGCCGTTCGGAACCCACGCTTCCCCAAAACCTTGAAGGGTCCCACCGATGATTCTACGCACCGTTGCCGTCTGCACCTTTCTGCTGATTCTGACTGCGGCAAACCTAGCCGACTGGAAAACAAAGAGGCAAATTGAACCGCGGGTAATCCAAACAAATCCTGCAAGCAACTCAATTAAACATCCCACCCTCAATCAGACCATCAACGATTTTAATTTGGCTGACCCGAGTGGTAATGACTTCCCCTTCACGCAAGTTCGCGGTGACCGTTTAACAGTGATTGCCTTCCTGGGCACCGAATGCCCGCTGGCCAAACTTTACGGCGGCCGCATCGAAACCCTGTCACAGGAATACCGGCAAGACGGCGTAAACTTTATTGGCATCTGCTCCAACGCACAGGATTCACAACAAGATGTGACAAATTTTGTGGCACAACACGATCTCACATTTCCTGTATTTAAAGACAAGCAGCATCAGATCGCTAACCAATTGAAAGCCATTCGAACCCCGGAAGTCTTCTTGCTGAACGCTAACCAGCAAGTGGTTTATTGGGGTCGCATTGACGATCAATACGCCATCGGTATTAAAAAGGCAAAACCAAAGCGATCAGACCTGAAGATCGCGATCGAGGAAAGCCTTTCGGGAAAACCGGTATCAGTGCCAATCGCTGAATCTGTCGGTTGTCACATTGGTAGACTAGATGTTGCCGACGCAAGAACCGACGTGACATTCCATGAACACATTGCACCACTCTTAAAGAAGCATTGTGTCAGCTGTCACAGCAACCAGAACATCGCCCCGTTTGCATTATTTGACTACCACGAAGTTGTCGGTTGGGCGCCCATGATTCGGGAAGTCGTCGAACAACAGCGGATGCCACCCTGGTTTGCAAACCCCAAGCACGGAACATTCAAGAACAATGCCACGCTGAGTTCAACCGAAAAAGCAACTCTTTTGGGCTGGATCGAAACTGGCTGCCCATTAGGACAGACACCCTCGGTCGCAGATCGGGAAACCCACGAGAACAAAAACACCCAAACCCAATGGGAAATCCCAGAGCCAGACAAGGTCTTTTTCATCAGCGATCAGGCCCATCTCATTCCAGCGCAGGGGCAAGTGGAATACAAGTACTTTCTGGTCGACCCCAAATTCAAAGAAGACAAATTCCTGCAGTCCGTGCAGGTAAAACCTGGAAACTATGCCGTCGTTCACCACGCTTTGGTATCACTCGTGTTGCCCGGTGATGAATCCTTAGGCATTGGCAACTGCGGAGTGCTGATCAATTATGCACCAGGCATGCAGTCAACGAGCCTTCCAGCAGGCATGGGAATTCATGTTCCGGCAGGTGCGAAATTTCTATTTCAGATGCACTACACCCCCAACGGGACCACGCAGCGTGATCGAACTTCACTGGGAATGACCTTTGCCGACCCCACCGAGGTGACTTCGATTGTCCGCGGGGGTGCGATTGCAAACGTCGGGATCAAAATCCCCACCAACACTGATGACCACCAGGAGGTTGCTGAATTAAAAATCGACCGTCCTGTTGAACTCTTGAGCCTGTCACCCCACATGCACTTGCGAGGCAAGGCTTTCCGTTATGAAGCATTCTTTCCCAATGGTCGCCGCGAAGTGTTGCTGGACATACCCAAATACGACTTCAACTGGCAACTGCGTTACCTGCTTGAGACACCTTTAACTCTGCCACCCGGAACACGAATTTGCTGCACAGCATGGTACGACAATTCCTCTCGCAACCCGGCGAATCCGGATCCTCAGCAGCAGGTCCGTTGGGGCGACCAGACTACCGACGAAATGCTCATTGGGTTCTACAGCATCATTGAGACCCGATAACGCTTTGTGCTCCCGAGGTCTCAGCGGTCGTCGTCTTGGGTGCTTGCACTGGGAGCCGACGGGATGATGCCCCCATCACCAATGCATCTCCGCTACATTAGCATCCAGACCCCAGTTGCCCAGACCACGAGAGACCTGATGGACACGACTGACCAGACACTTTCTGAAGAATTATCGCTCTTGTTTCGCGAGGACGTGACTGTGAGTGATGTCACCAGCCACAAGATGGGCGACACTCAAATAGCGCTCGCCAACATGTCTTACTGGAAGTTGGATGAGAACCAAAGTCATTACAAACAAACCGTTTTGGTGCTCAGGGACTCGCATCTACAGGTACCTGATTTCATCCTGCAATCGCGTTCCACAGGTATCTTTTTCAACGTCTTGACCCAACTGCTGGGACCAAGCCCTATCGAATTTCGGAACTCGCCCAAATTCCAAACCAAATACGTACTCTCAGGTCCCACAGAAATCGCAATTCGTGCGTTATTTACCAAACCCGTACGTGATTTTTTTGAAGAAGCGACAGAATGGACCATTCGTGGCACTGAAAGTTGTCTCGTTCTATGCCACCAAAACAAAATTCAAACAGAACACGAACGAGAAAACTTTACCGAACAGGGACTACAGGTTCTGACATTGCTACAGGAAGCAGAGGAGCGTTTGGACCAGCAACCCGAGATTCGACGGCAAGCAACCCTTGAAGAACTGAATCAGTCAACCAATCAGTTGGGTGGCATCGCGGGACTGATCCTTGAAGCACAGTTGAAAAGACTCGCAATCAAGCGTTCAGATCTCGAAGAATACCTTCAATCAACGCCTCCCCGACAACCCCCAACTGCGTTGACCAGACAACTCTATAGCGATCAATTCAAGTTCCTTTTCGTAGGTTTAGGCTTTCTCATCTTTGGGATTGTCGTGGGCACCGTGCTACTACTAACGATGAAAGACAACAGCAGACTGGTAGCTATTACCGTTACCGCCACCGTTCCAACCATTGGTTTATCGCTGCTGCTTGCAAGTCTTCGCTTTCACCGAAAGACTTCCAGGACATTGCGTTCTGGACGGGTGGCTACAGGCTCCATCCAAAACATCAAAAGCACCACTTCCAACGTGAATGGGCAGCACAAATTCCACATATTCGTTCAATACGAACTGAATGGAACAACGCACGATACAAAATTCAACGCCTACGGCTTCGAAGTTGACTTCGCGAAGAATCTCCTCTCCCGGGGCGAACCGACACGATTCCTGATTGACCCCAAAGACCCCAACCATGTCATTTGCGTTGACACACTACGGGTCACCGAGGATCCTTGATCGCTATTCACCGCGTCAGACGACAAAGCTACAAGTTCAAACTAAATTCTGGTATCAGTCTGCAAGTTTCGCCATTTCGACGGCTGTCTGCTGCAGGCTCTTTGGCCAACTTTCGAAGGTGAACTTCCTTGCTGCCGGGATGTTTGGAACCGTGATATTATCAAGCAGTGATTCAGCAGGTTGAGCGTAGATGAACTGCACATCATTTTGGCCATAGGTGGCATTGAGGCTGCGTGCATAGATTTCCACTTCAGCTGCGTACTCGGCTGGATCGTAGCCAATGTTACTTTCCGATGGGACCCAAATCACACCTGCGACCGCCATCGGCGTCATGGGACTGACACACCAGTTGTAGGCGTAAGTCGGAATGGTATCACTTGCAACCTCACTACCCTTCCCTGCCTCGGGAAAAGCTGGCGCTGCAAGCGGGGCCGAAGCAAGAGCCTCTGGCTTTCCGTGATCGAGTTTTTCAAGCGAACTCACGAACTGTTTCACCTCCTTCACGTGATTTGCAACTGCAGTCTGTGCCACCTCGGTACTCGGATACTGCATGAACAATTCATCCAAGCGTTTTTTGAACAACGGATTCTTCACATCCTTCACCCCTGCGAAGGATGTCCAAGAAAGTGGTGATGCCATTTGGCTGGAACGCCCACCCCGTCCCGACGACATGGTGA
>Ga0315316_10000292_pt1 | contig 32175 bp, 25 predicted proteins | sample M160m3416metaG_FD_203702 | JGI IMG/M metagenome (GOLD analysis project Ga0315316, IMG submission 203702) | Ammonia-oxidizing marine archaeal communities from Monterey Bay, California, United States - M1 60m 3416 | ecosystem: Environmental > Aquatic > Marine > Intertidal zone | place: USA... | reverse complement strand
TAATTATTTATAATAGAATTATTAGAAATCTGGAACTCCTGGAGGAAGCAACCACCACATTGCAGACTTATTATAATATATTGTACTGTTAAAGAAACTATTACTTGAAAGACCATAATATCCCCATCCATTACCAGGAACCCACCATAACAGAGAATAGTCACTTCCACTTATGCTAGTTCCACTAGTTTCGTCCCATGCAAGGGCCAATTGAGTCGGATATGACGTCGCCCACCCAGGCTTATAATTCATTGGACTTATCCAATCAGTCAAACTATTTCTTAAAACCAGCCGATTTGCATTCATCATTTTTTTAATATTATTAGGGCTAGCAGTAACAAGATGTGTAGGATTTTCGCTTGCAAGTGTTGCCGTCAATCTCCAATCAGAATTAGAAAATTTAGTCCTTGTAATAGCCCAAGAACAACCAACATCTTTTGCAGACCAAGTATATTGATATGGATATTCTAGCTTTCTGTTGGTAGTGGAAAGAGGATTCCTTGGATCATTTGACCAATTTATAAAAGACTCATCATAAAGTATCCCAGGTTTATATTCATATTCTCCTATAACTACACCACCATTTTCAGTCAAGACATTATTTAACTGATCTTCATCACCTTCCCAAATAATTTCTCCAGACCATTTAATATATATTCTTTTTGTTTTACCTTGAGTATTACCAGTATACTTATAAGGACTATTTGGTGAAGTAGTACCACACCTTCCCGGCTGATGATGAGGATAAGCTGATTTAAACCAACCATTATCCGAAAGCCACATATAATTAATTTGCAAATCAGTGTTACGCATAACAACTGAAGCTAGGGAAGTACTAGGATTGCCAACCATCCAATCTTCATAGATATTATTCGGTTGTCTAATTTCAGGCTGTGTAGCCCCACTTGAAGCAAGTTTTAGAAATTGTAGCCATCTCGATTGATCAATACAGTGATGTTTATCTCCAGGCATCACAGGACCAGTAGTTTTAGTCATGGTCCTTGGATCACTTACTCCTTGAGAACAAAGAATAAGAATTCTTCCTCTTTCATCTTTATAAAATTCTTCTGGTTGAGATTTTACTACAATATCAGGAAATGACAAATTGTCAGAGGGTCCAATAGGAACATTCAGAACATCAATTGTTAATGCATTCCATGGAGCATAAAATTTTACACCAGTATTCTTATAAACTGGATATCCTTCATCATCATGAATTGACCACATTATATCATAAAATCCATACTGGTTTTTACCTTCTAATCTGTATATTGGTCTAACATTACCTTCAACTAAACCTGCATCAAGAACTGATTGTAAATCTGGATAGGCATATCCCATAATAGGACTTTCTCCTAACCCAGTTGTGTAATTTTGACCAGGATAAATTAAAGTTCCGTTTATTTTCATCTGACCAAGACCTACAGCATCGGTGGATTGCCCGCCTCGCGCAGACAGTCCAGATATCCACCCACTCTGAGGAAGAGTTACTGTCAACCATGTTCCAACCGAGCAAGCATTCCAAGTACTTTGGTTACTAACTCTTCCTATCTGAATACTGGTCGAGGTCCCATTAGCCAGGGCTGTGTCTGGATGTATCCCTGATGAATAGCTTTCTCCAGTTAAATCCAAAATTAAGTTAAGATTAACTGTTCTTGGTGCATCATGAGCACACAGAACTGAAACTTCATCACCTACACTGACTTTCAAAGGCACAGTGTTTGGTTTGTCAAACCTCGCTCCAAACATCATATAGTTTAAAGGGACTGGCCTGACGTAAGTATCAGAACTACAAGTAGAACTAGATAAAAAAGTACCTGCGTTTCCATGACCTATCTCATCTAAGTCAGGGGTTCCACATGTGATCGATATTTTAGAAACAACACCAGGATACCTATCTGGTTCTTCATCATCTTTAATCGGTACAGTATATGGTGCTTTATCCGTGTAAAGTCTACATAAAGAACCATCTAGCTTGTGACCAGAAGGTGGCACAGAATCACTACTACAATAATGATCATATGTTGGCGTATCAGCATAAAGTCTATATATTAATTCAATATCATATGTTACTGATACATAATCATCTCCTTCTTGTTTAACATTTGGAAATACTGTTTGAGCAGATTCTCCAGTACCGACCATAAATGTTACCCAAGATGTCTTCTTATCATTACCACCAGATGTTGAATTAATAATAGTTACGGAATTATCACTATACCCACTTCCACCACCGCCACCGTCAGTGTTAGTTCCACCTTCACCACCAGTAGCTCCATTACCACCATTACCAGCGTAGCTACCATCTTTCTTACCAGCAGTATCAATAATAGTGTATCCTGGTTTAAATCCCCTAATAATTTGAGAACTTTCTTTTATTTCTGTTCCAGAACTAGTTACGAATCTTATAAACTCCCCATTGCTATTAAGTCCACAAGGATCAGTACCCTTACCCATCCAATAACTTCCTCTAGAGCAAGAAATAGTTTTACCTGGATTTGGTATTGATTCTACTGTATGTGATTGTAAATTTGGTAATGATACTCCATCCATAATGGATCCCCAAGATCCACTACCATCTAAGCTTCCACTATCAACTTTATATCCACCATCACCACCATATTTTCCAGGACTTGCTTCTCCTGGAATGTTTGCTCCACCACCTCTACCACCAGAGCTTATAATTCCACCATCTCCACCCTGTCCAACAACTGTAATAAGTCTAGATCCCCTATAAAGAAATACAGCTTTATTCTCTGATACACCAATAATAGTATATTCTATATCCTTATCAACCCAGAAAGATATTTCAGATGTTCCACCTTCACCGCCATTCTCTCTACCATCTTTTCCAGCTGCCGCATAAATTTTTAATTTCAATTCAAACGCCGACTCTGTAGAATAAAAAGTAATAATATTATAATCAGGACCAAATATATCCGAATCTAAAGAAAAACCATCATGAGAATCTAATTCAACTTCTTTACTGACCATGTTATTATTATTATCAAATGCCTCAACATTAATAATATTTTTTGGATTTGATACTTCATATCCAACACTATCACTATAAACTTTATAATTTGGATCACCATTCTTCTCCACCCTACATCTAAGAGGACCACCAAATCCACCTTCATAAGGAGTTAATGATATCTCAGGAGTTTTAGAACCACTAATTACTGTAATACTATTTAAATCTAGATCTTCTTCTACTCTTTCTATCCTAAATCTACCATATTGATTATAAAAATCATTTTCTCTATCATGAGATCCTTTAGTAATTAAAGTTGAATGAATATAATTACTTCCACCACCACCAGCACCATCTGTCCAATCGTTAGTTAAAGTTCCACTTCCACCACCATAATATCCACCACCGCCACCAGCAGCACCACCAGATCCACCCTGTAAAGCTGAACCGGCTGTGGACCCAGCGCCACCAGAAGATTGTGTTCCACCAGCACCAGAACCACTGACACTACCAGATTCACCAACACTACCACCATCACCACCAAGTCCAGGAGCATCTGAACCACCACCACCGCCAGCAGCAATAAGAATAGCATTTGATTGACTGACAGATCCTATAAAAATACCAGTATATCCTCCACCACCCGACCATCCATTATCAGAAATACCACCACCAGGAAAGGTGCCGGCCGATCCTTCTTCGCTTAAAAATGCTCTGGCCAAACCAGCACTTTCACCATTTTGACCAACTTGTATTACATATTCTTGTCCAGATAAAAAGGTAAATGTTCCTGAAGATGCTCCACCTCTACCACCACTGGAAAATCTATATCTTGATGATCCTCCATACCCACCAGTAGCATGTATCTTTGCAACAAAGTCCCTATCAAATTTTATAGTATAAGCATAACCCCAAGGTAAAAAATTATCATATACTGAAGTTTTACTAAAATCTACTTCAAAAGATCTTGATATCCCCGTTAGTACTGATGCATATGAAATAGTAGCTATTGCACTACCATTTTTACTTACATTTAATGTGGAATTTTTTATATTACCATCTGATAAATCAACCCCACCCAATTCCCAATTATATAATAAATTAGTAGATGCATCAGAATCACTTACAACTTTCCATTTAGTATTGAGAAGATTTCCAGAAGGTCTTGTATAAGAATTTAAATCATTACCACATCTTCGTGAATTCCAAGGTGTACTAACATTACTAACCGAAATTGAAATCGGATCATATAATAATACCTTATTAGATATTAAAGATCCACCAACAGCATTTTGTTCATTTTCAAAGGGAATATAACTAGCAATAACATAAATTTCATCACCACTTTCTTCATTACTGACAGAACAAACTGTCAAAGTAGTAGTATTATCAGTACTTGAAATTTTATATTTACTAGAAGTATCAACTGAAGTATCAACTATTTTTTCATCATTAATATACCATTCATAAGTAAAAGATCCATTACCAAATGCTCCTGAAGGAAATACAGCACTATTAGAAGCAGTGAATATAGCTATGCCACTAATAGATGCTGTTTTACTTTCTAAATTTACATCATAGTTTAGTGAGGGCCCATCTACATCTAAAGTAGATCCTGCTACCCCACCAAACCCGATTCCGCCGAATGGACTCATTTATATAAACCTATTTTTTTATTATTTATGACTTACTTTCTAACTTATCATTCAACTCTTTAACAGCTTCAATAAGAACACCAATTAAACCATTATAATTAACTGATTTAATTCCTTCATCATCTGTTAATACCAATTCAGGAAGAACCTCCTCAACATCCTGTGCTATAACACCAATAGAATCACTACCATGTTGTTTCCAAGTAAACTTAACACCATCCAACTTACTAACAATATCCATAGCCTTGTCAACCTTACTTACATTAGTTTTAAGATTGATATCAGAAGAAGAATTGAAAATATCTGATGTAACAGTAGTAGCATTTACATCACCTACAACGTTACCCAAAAGATTACCAGAGAAAAGAGGTGCGGTTAATGTACCAGGACTGGATGCATTCCAGTAGAATTGGGGACTAGTATACACATGCAAGCCACTAGATGTACTAGAAGCACTAGTGAAGGCTCCAATGTATTGATTAATAGAAACAGCACCTTGATCTTCTTGGTTTTCTATTTTTTCTGATACTGTTGATGAAGATGCGTTACCATTAACATCACCAATTATATTACCAGTTATATTACCACTAACATTGCCAGTTATATTACCAGTTATATTGGTAAAATATCCATTATTAAATGGGAGAGATGAACTACCTAAATCAACATTAGTACTTTGAGGTATTAATGAAGTTCCATCCTTTATATGACCTTTAAATTCAACATAATCGGAAGTTGCATCACCTAATGTAATTGGTCCTTTAAATGTAGATTCTTGAACTACCTCAAGGGTTCTATTAATTACAAAATCACCAAGAGCTGTTGTTGTTTGAGTTCCAGAATTATAAGTTAATCCAGAAATACCACCACTAATAGCACCACTACCAGACTCTGCATAATTTTGACCACCAACACCACCAAATAGTTTAGTACCACCATCAAAGGTCATGAATGAATAAATGTCTGTCGAATTGGTGGAATTAGTAACAGATGGAGCAACACCACCAGGCCATCTAACAGGGATATCATTTCCACTAGATGTATTGAAGTTATTAACATCAACATCATAGTAAGTATTAGATGGTTGATTAAGCTTAATAGTAAATACTGTAGTTGAACCAGTTGGTACATTTGATAATCTAAACTCAGTAATATTAGTTGATGCATCAAGCTCAAATGTTCTTCCTCTAGAAAGGTCAACCTCAACTTGACTACTATTTGTTACTTGAAGTGGTTGTGGTATTTCATAATAACTCTTAAACCTAACAGGACCTTCTATATCAAGCAATTCTCTTGGAGTATCAGTACCAATGCCAACAAAACTACCATTAGATATAATGGTATTTCCACCAGTTCCAACATTTAATGTCTGAGCTGTAATAATTCCAACATTCAAATTTCCACTACCACCAGATAAATTGAAATTAGTGGATTTTAATTCACCAGTTACTGTTAAACCATTATCAAAATATCCAGTCTCCATAAACCTTGATGTACCATCCACACATAAAGCAGTAGATGCTGTACCAGCCACCTTAAGTTGACAATCTACACCAATACTAGTACCAATACCAACTCTATAATCTGCATCAATTCTTGTCCATAACCACGATCCATTATTATCCCAATCTTCTGTCCAAATACCATCAATATTAGTTAATCTAGAACCATCACCTTCAAATTGTCCTTTGATAACACCATCAACAAATAATTTCTCTCCACAAGATGTTGAACCAATACCAACACCATAATGATCTACAACAACAATTGAAGATCCTGAGCCAACTTGAAATGTATTAGTACCAAATGAATCTGTAGCAACTCCAATTTTACTAAAAGTACTACTATTACCATCTAAAGAAGAACTAACAGATCCAAATGCATACCATCCATTATCTGAAGTATAAACCCAACCAATGCTTCCACCAGAAGTAGGGTTAGAGTTATAAACAGTATCACCAGGATTTCCAGACACTGTAGGAATTGAACTGGATATTGTATACTTTCTAGAAATATCTACATCACCTTGTAAATAAATTGAATTGGCTTCAATACCTTCATCAGATGTGGAAGTAACTTTTCTAGAGAATAATACAGGTCCTTCAAATTCTGAAAGACTACTCTTATCTGTTCCACCCTCAACTTTTAATGATTTCTCAACAATTGCTATAGATGGTTTAATTTCCTCTAAAGCTTCTTTTCCTGTAGAGAATTCATCTTCCCCAGTTATTGATAAAATTGGAGTATCGAATATCTCCTCCTTTCCATTAGTAGAAGAGATTTTTTTATTTCCAATATAATAATCACCATTACCAGTGATTCCACTATAAACAACACTACCACCATCAGTAGAAGATGATTGTGATACTAATTCCTCTCTTAATGATAAATCACGATCTTGACGTTCTGGTAAAGCTGTAGAGTAATTACCTGGTCCAAAACCAACATTCTCAAATGTATGTCCAGATGAACGTATGGATGATGGCTTTCTGAGTTCAACAGGTATTACATCAATTCTCTTAATTACACTAGCAGAAACATGACTTTCTGCTTGTGATCCGAGTACACCCCTAAACACTTTAAGAGGATTACTAGCTACTGTTGTTTTAATCCTAAAGATTTCATCATCAATTCTAAAATAATCACCAATAGCAAAATCATAATTACCAAGATTACTAACAGATACCTCATCAGTAGTTGAATTATTAATAGAACTACTGGTAGTAGTTGTTATACCAGAGTAAATATTACATGATCTTCCAGTAAATGATGATGTATAAGGTAAAATATTTCCACCTTGAGCAGTAATTCCTGGAGAATGTGCATAAATTGTACCGCTAGTGGCTGGAATAGAATCAGTAGTAACACCAACTTTCATCTGGAAAGTTGTTAAATTAACATTATTTGTAATAATAAATTCACCATTATATAATGAACTATCAGCTCCAGATATTGCTACCGAATTATTAGCTCCAAACCCATGATTCTGACTAGTAACAACAGTAGCAATACCAGTAATATTATTATAAGCTAAAGAAGTTACATTTAATGTTGGTCCAGTAATATATTGATCAGATTTAGATGTTACTGTTTGACCTATACCAATAGTAGATGAATTATCAATTGCTGATGTAGATAAAACCTGAACCATATTACTGGAAGAAATTCCACTAATCCTATAAAGTTGATTATATCCAGAAAATTCATCAGTTGATACATTAGAAACTCTAATAGTATCTGAAATATTATTTTGAATTTTAGTTACTTTAACAGTACCTGCAGAAAAACCAGTAGTAACAGCAGTTCCTGTAACTGTTAATACATCATTAACAGCATAAAGTGTACCACCATCCATTATCTGAACGTTAGTGATTGCACCTACAGAACTAACAGTAATTCTTGCTGTTGCATTAACACCAGTAGAGGAACCATTCAATGTAGCATTATAGATATTCTCAACAGCACCAGTAGCATTACCATAAGCAGATCCAGCAGTTTCAATACTAACACCAATAATTCTATTCAATCCATGATCATAAGAAGTATGAATTGTATGAGAAGTACCAGTTGGATTTGATACAATATCTTTAATACCAACACCAATTTTTAATCCACGAGTTAAATTAGATAAGGATTCTTTTGTAATACTATCCTTAGGGTCATTAATAACAACCTGACCTATAGTATCTGATAATGCATAAGAAATAGATTCCTTAGGATCATCATTTACATTATCTCTATCAAATTGTGGATAAAGATTTGTTGGCCACTGATTGAATGAATAATCAGCTGAATCGAATGGTGAAAGTGATGGTTGATTACTTGAATCTAATGCTGTTATATAATAAACACCATCTTGATTACCACCAACATATTCACTAACCTGTTCTATATCATAAATCTTCAGAGTACTATCAATTTTCTTCCTCTTAAAGGTGGGAAGTTTTGTAGTTCTACTTGATGTATTAGTATTCCAATCTCCAAGAATGGAACCTTCATCTTCTTTTTTATCAGATACTACATAAAATCCTTTTGCACTAGAAATACCAGCTACCGTATATGTACCATTATATGCAGAATTGGCAACACCAACTGGATTAGTAGAACTCATTATATTATCAATTTCAACTTCAGTACCCACTGTTAATTTGTGTGGTTTTTCAGTATAGAAAGAAGTTATTCCTACAAGATTAGTAATATCAAAATTATATCTAGCACCAGAGATGAAACTAAAGTTCCTCATCTCATCAACATTATTCATTGAAACTGAAGTTGGACTATATTGAAGTGATACTTCAGCATCAGAATCACCAGTTACATCATTAGATTCTTGAATAACAAAATTATTTTTTGGTGATCTTGCGGAAGTAATTCCACTTCCGGATGGAATAACATATAAGAATCTATAAATCTTATCAGAATTTGATCTTGTATCAGGCTTTCTGGTAATATGAGTTCTAGAAGTTACCCCATTTAAAGCATTAGCACCAACAGATACTATAGTATTATAAATTGAATTTTCGGAAGTTACAGAAGATACTCCAACATACCAATTACTTTGAGAAGAATCCCACTGAATAGGATGACCTAAATCACCACAAATTTTATCAGATACTCTACTCTCAACTGTTATAGTACCACCAAGATTATTAATATTAATATAATTACTATTAGAAGCATCTCTAACAGATTGTGCAATTCTAATTTGATTAGCACTAACTACAATTACATGATATAATGTATTACTATTAAGTCCATCAGGTAGTTTAGTATTATCACTAAACACCCTAATTGTTTCACCATTAGCTAAACCATGATTTGCTGTAAATGTTAATGTAGATCCATTAATAGTATTACCAGATGATGTTCTTTCTACAATAGAAGTTTTCTTTCCAACATCAGCAGTACCATCCATTACAATTTTAGCGTACTGTGTTATAGAGTTAATTACAACACCAATTCTCTCATCACTCTTAGCACCAACTCTATATCCTTGTATTACTGATGATGGTGGATCATATTGATTATTCTCCCCATTCAGATACAACCTCTCAGATTTACCAACACCAATAGTTTTTACAGCATCAATTGCTCCATACTCTAATTTAATATCATTATCATTGTTAGCCTTTGGTGGAAGGATATGACTGATATAACCTACATCATCTCTTCTAAATGAATCTTTCTTAAATCCACTTGCAGAAAGTGCGGTTTGGCCATAATTAGATATCGAATTATTAACTGTTATTTCACCACCACTATGACTCAAATATTGCTTAGCAAAGCCATTAGAGATAGAAGATACAGTTTGAATAATTGCATTATTCGATGCTTTAATATGATAATTTGTATATGAAGGCTTATATAATGCCTTAGAATCACTGTGAATATTATCAACAGTTGTTAAATCATCAAAAGATCCAGAAGTTTTATTATACTTTAAGAAAGCATTATCATCTTTTTGTAATCCAATACCTTCAAATTCTTTAATTAATAAAGTTTTAAATCCTGTTACCTTACTTCCATCAGCATGTAAACCACACATACCATAAAGAGTCTTCATTGATACATTATAAATGCATGGAGAAGATGAATTGATAGTATCAGTATCTAAACTAACAGTAGATCCAGCAACAGTTGGAAGTGCATCTGTAGGAACAGTTGTTGAAGAATATTTAAATGCTAATGTACCAAGATCAGATGAAGTTACTACTTCATCTACTTTAAATGAACCATTATAATTGGAATCAGAAACATCATTAACTTGAATATCAGTATCAACATTTAATCCAGGAATAGGATCAATAAGTGTTACTGTAATTTTATCAGAAGCAGTTGATCCATCTCCAGCTTTAATACTACTAATACCAACTTCACCACCAGTTGGACCAACAATACGATATTCATCAACTTTGGGTTGAATATCTAAACCAGAAGCTGGATAATCTGGTTCAATAGATCTACCAGTAGCAGGACCATAAGCAAGTCCTACTTTCTCATAGTATAAATCTAAATCAGTTCTATCTGTATAGAAATCGAGGAATTTATCATAAATGTCTGTAGAATTTACACCATCAACATACTCAAAACAAGTAAGTTTGTGATGGGAAAAATTGGGACTATATTGAGCAGTAGTGTAATCCTTATATACTAATCCATTCGGATCAGCATCAAGTAGAGAAAACTGCCAGAAATAACATCCACCAGTAATTCTAAAGATAGCACTTCTTTCAATATCATCATTTACTGGATCAGGAACATAATATGGTCTAATTTTAGTTTTACCTAAATCCTGCGCAACAATTGATACACCACGAGGAATTATAACACCACCATATATACTGTTAAGTTTGTAAAGAGTATTATCAACAGTACTAACATCAAAGTTTGTAATGGTATCCCATGGTGTGAAATCTGCTGTTGTATTACCAGCTCTTAGGTAATAATTATCAGTTCCATCTGGTATCCATCCTGGCCGGTTATCAACGTAATGGTCTCCAGGAGATAATAGAATTGTTGTTTTTCCAAATCTATCATTATCCAATCCAGACTGATATGAAAATCTAGCTGCTTCAACTAATGCCCTTTGAATAGTAATAAATGGACGACCCATTGAGTTGCCCTGATTATCAACTACATCAGTAGCATCCAAATCATTTGGACTTACATAAATTACGTTTCCGCGGACATTCTTTAAAAAATTATCTAAGCGACTTAGTGGCATCTTATTCGCACGATTGTTCTACTTCTCACTATTTATCTGCATAAAAAAACCACCAAGGCCTTGGTGGTAGCTTTCTTCCTTCACACAGGATTATTTATCATATATTCAACAGTAGTTGCTATATCATTCATAGCTTCTCTTAAATCCCCTCTTTGTCCAGATTCTTGTCTATCACCAATTCCATAATTTCTTGGATCTTTATTAATAAGGCACCAACGCCATTGTTTTGTATCTTTTGAATACCAGAGATTTATTTGCATTTTTTATTACTTATTTAGTAGGAGTGGCGGGAATCGAACCCGCAAGCCCATTACAGGCAACGGATTTTAAGTCCGCAATGTTTACCGATTTCATCACACTCCCCGATGCAGGTTGTGAGGATCGAACTCACTTTATCCGCTTTATGAGAACGGTGCATTCACCAGATTGCTAAACCTGCAGACTCAATTGGATCGCACTATCTTCTGGGATATATGTAATATCATGAAAATTACAATACTCGTTGAATGTAATTTTCATTTCCTTATTTGTTAAATTGCAATGTTTTGCTGCTTTTGGCACATTCCATTTTGCGTGGAATAACATTTCCATTGCTTCCCTTGTTTCAGGTCTCATAATGATTAGCAACCTTCATTATTTTGATGTGCATATACCTCTTCATCTACAGGAATCATTACTGCTGTTACTTCTCCATTCGTTATTCCTATATGCTCTCCATTATCTACACGAATAATCATCTCATCCCATCTTTCTTGAAATTCTTCCACAGTATAAATTTCCAATTTATTCTCCACTAGACACTGGATCTGAATATACCAAAACCTTTTCAGGAATAAAAGCTCTAACTACCTCTAAAACATCCATAAATTGATCAACACTTTCACAATCTACATGCCTTTCATCACCTTCATTTGAATAGAGACTAATTCTTCTCCTCATAGTATTAACTACACATCGTACAATCCATTCATCATCATCACTTTGGACTATAAAATTTTCTTGTTTAAAATCCATACAATCCGTTGTATTACTCATATATTATAACAGATTTGATGAAGAGAATCAAGTGTTTCCACCCACTTACTCTTCTGTCACATACTTCTCTCCAAATACCTGATAGAAGCACCTTATTGGGATTCCAGCCTTAGCCTGTAGTAATATTTCTGATGAGGAATACCTTTTTACAATTATATCCTGATGAGATCCCATTGGGGTTATTGATACCGTAATAGTAAGTTCATCAACCAATTCTACCCATTCTTCAGGCAGTTTAATAATATTCTCATGCACTAACATTCCATGAGCCATTAAAGTATTATCCATTAATTCAACCTCCTAAGGATCAATAATATCGGGATGTGTATCTATGTAGTTATCAAGTGACTCATATTCATCAATTTTTCTCAACTCTTCACCTATAGTCATTCTTATACCCCATATCTGCTGTTCATAAGAATTTCTTTCAATTCTTAACGCATTACCAGCACCCACAATACTATTAAATGTCCCAACATCTGATGAAAAAGCAGATTCCTTACTATTTCTAATACCAACCTTAGTAGTAAGGTTCACTTCTTCAGCTGAACAAGCTGGCAAATCTTGATATAAGGTACTTCCAAAGAAACTAGTTTGAATTATTCTTACAGCACCCTCTGCTGCAAGACTACCATTTAATAAAGTTGGACCTGTATCAAACCCAACCCTATAGTAAATTCTACCAGCTCCAACTTGAGGAGGATCAACTTTATCATCATCATCTAATTTCTTCCGAACTTTAGAAGGAAGATTATCTGTCCTATTTTCTGGTCTCCAACTTTGAGTATTTGATGATATACCTGAATTATCATATTGGACAAATGTTCCTACTCCAAGAGGACCTGAACCCGTTATTCCTATTGTCTGTGGAGACATTGGATTTTTAGCCCATGGAATTTTATAGTCACTATAGGTACTAATAGAAACAGGATCATCAGATACTGTAAAAGTAACATACTCCCCAGCTGGTGGCACAGAAGCAAATCCAACAGTCAATGTATCAAGAATGATAGTTGTAACTTCTGTCATTGTTGTTGCCGTTCCAACAGTACTGATTCCCGTTAAATCAACTACCGTCGCACCAAAACCAGCAATAGTATTATGAGTTCCAGAAATTACACCATCTTTTTCACAAGTAACTAACTGACCAATTTCAAAACCTTCACCCAAACCTTGAGAATTTGGTTGCATAATAGTTAAAATAGTACTACCAGTACCAACAGTACCAATAAAAGATCCTACAGTAGTATCTCCAATATCTTTAGTCCATGGTTCATCAAAATTTTTCATTCCATGGAAAAAATCAACTTCAAATCCATACTTAGAATCTAAAGGTAAAGTTGTCACACCACTAACACCACCATTATAAAGAGTTAAAGAGGTATTAGGTCCAAGAGTACCAGTACCAGCATAACCAACTTCATTCAACTTGGTACATTGAAGAGTCCATTGTTCTGGTGTTGCACCTTGGCCAGAACCCTGAGCAGTTGTATGTCCAACTACTCTCCAAAACAAATCAGTCCAACAACCAGCGGTTATCCTAGCCTTATATGCTTGGTCTACATCAAGAATTGTAGTATTAACAGCTTCAATCTCTTTAGAAGCATGAGCATCTACTCTAAGAATAGCATCATCCCACGGCTCTTTTTTAGTATCAAGTAAAACTATATTATCCCCCATCCAAGCAATTTCTTCTTTTTTGAGAGTTATTTTTGCTTGAATATCTGTTATTAAACCAGCCATTTAATTATCCCTCCTATCGTAATGATAACCAGCGATTGAGTGTTCTGATTGATCTCCTGGATAATCTGCTGGTGATTCTCCATCATAAACAACATGCAAAGGTGGTCTAATTCTATTAACCCATATCTCATAATGACAATTTGGTACACTACCATCCTCACATTTAACAACTACTCTTCTTCCATACGGAATAGAATCAACATATAAACTTTGTGGTCTTCCAAATGCAGTCATTGTAACTGTAATTGTTTCTGGATCAACCAACCCATTCCAATATTCTGGTAAATCGATAATATTTTTATCCTTTAAGTGTCCTCTAATATAAATTGCAGATTCAGGTCCCTCAACACAAATATGTCTTACCCTCTTTCCTTTTTTTATAGGGTGTGGGATATCAAATCCTTTATCTATACTACATTTCCCCTGAACATTACCAACAACATTACCAATCAACTTGGGTGCAGTTATAACACCAGATTTTAATGAGCCATTAATAACTGTGGTTCCATTAAAAACCTTAGAACCAGATCTACACTCAGCACCAGCCTGGGCTTTATCAGAAGATATTATTTCAGATCCTGTTAAATTCTTAGATCCGACAAAATTTTGAATACCAGTATGATTAAAAAGACCACGCCAATCAGTAACAGGACAAATATAACTATGTAAAGTATCAACTATCGTATTAATAACACTAGCATTGATAGTTATTCCAACAGTCCCCATTTTGGGATCACCAAGCATAATATCAAGTGGATTTGGTGCAGCTGCCCTTGCTGTGTTTTTAGTAGTTACTTTGAATATTGATAATTGTGTCGGAGAATCAGGTATGTTAACTCCAGGAGATAACATAAAGGTAGCTTCTGGTAATCCAGGAGTAGGATAAGCTTTTGGATCACCAATAAGAACTGGACCCTCCATATAAGCAGAACCACGCATCCTTAAAGGACCAATACCAAGGCAAGGAATACCAACAAGTGGTGGTGTATCTCCAACTATCAACTGTTTCGTTACATGTGCATCTAAGTGTCTCATCCTATTAAACCTCCACCGCTTAAAATCCCTGTTGCAAGTTCAAATTTTGTTGGAAACTTTGAAGTCTTAATTGATGTAGAAGCTTCTACACAATCTATAAAACCACCGTATATATTTGTCATACCCTTACCAATAATTTCTACAGATTTTTCAGATTCAAATCTAGCAGTCACTGTTCCATTTATTACAACAGTCTTAGCCTTAATATCAACCTTTTCATTAGCAGAAATCTCAATGGTTCCTGTTTTATTATCAACACCATCATTTTTTATTAAAATATCACGGGCTTCTAAGACTATTCTACCATGAGGTGCGCTCAAAACTATATCACCATTTTCCGCATCAAATTTAATAGCAGGTTGATTATGAGCCTTACAATTCTTTCCTGCTTCTACAGTAAATTGACCAGGAGAATTGCATGATGTACTATTTTTAGGACCTTCATCACCAGTAGCTCTTAATTGAACATAATGCGGATCTGGGGAATGGGAATTTATCAATCTCCAAGATATTACCTCGCCTTCATAAAGACCAGATTCAACCTTATAATTTCTAGTTGACTTACTCATTTATTTACAGGAATGACATTCATTATTCATATTTTTAAAAGGATGTTTACCAACACAATCTACAACTGTAAGAACACTTTCCATAGATATTGGAGATTTAACCTTACCTTTTTCTATTTTATCTACACAGAATCTTGGTTTTAATATTGCATTAAATCCAGTATCAGATTCTATGTAAATTCTTGGAAATTCTTTGAATCCCTCACCAGAAGAAACAATTTTAACTGATTCAACTCTACCAAAGCTATCATATTTAGCTTCCAATACAGCCCCATTATTTGGTTCTATAACTACCTTATCACCTTCTTTATAATTCTGACCAGGATTTTCAATCTCAATACCACAAATATAAAGAATTACTGAGTAGGAATCATCACTAGATGTAATACTACTTGATAGTGGTGTTGAATAATCAAATTCTGGTGTAGTAAATGTACCAGTATCTACAATTTCATGTTCTCCCGAAATCACTTCACCAGTACTAGTAGGAACTTCTGTTCCTGGTGGTACAGTTACTGTATCTCCAGGAACAACTGATACCACATATCCTGGTGGAATAGGTACTTCATTTGACCCATCTGGATGAGTAACAACTGTATAATCAGGATAAGACCAAACCCTACCATCACCACCCTGGCTACCATCCGGTGTTGATATGTAACCTGATCCTGGATCGTAAACAACAACACCAGTCACTCCACTCTGAGTATTACCATTATCATCAATATAATCTCCCACTATAGGAGTAATTACTGCACCATTACCTATACCACACTCATCTAAAACATTACCACGTGCTGTATCCTGATCAAATCCTACACCAAAACTAATCATATCAATACCCATAACATGACCAGTTGCTCCAATAATTAAATTACCAGCTGCTCCCCATCCATTACCACCCCAGAACTGAGCAATTGGTGCACCACACCAGATAGCACCAGTAAAACAAGCATTGGCATCATCCATTATTTCATCAAAATCTATACTATAATCCGGAAGATTTTCAGTATCGATAGCAGAAGTTATAGTACCAGCAAAGGCTTCAGCTTTTGAAATAATTGAATCAATATCAGATTTAGTTATTGGCTTAAGACCATTATACTGCGACCATTCAGTAGATGTCATGCAATCTGGTTTTTCATCACATTTCAAAAATGATAGTATCTTGGTGATAAGACCCAACACACTAGTTCCAATACTAACAGCTTGACCAACAATCGATGAAATAAGGCCCATTATATAATCAAGAGTATCTTGTATCATATCACTTATACGACCCAAAATTCCTCCTATAAGATTTTCAATAAAACATTCAGCTGCATTAACTAATCTATTAACAGCATCTAAAAGGATATTTTTAACCATATCCAATAACATAGCTATTATTTTTTTGAATAAACAAGCTAAAAGTTCAAGACCAGTATCAACAGTATCTTTTAATTTACTTTGATCAGAAGGATATAAAATATCATAACCTTTAGCAGCCGCTTCGGTTATTAATCTTGTTACATGTTCTTCTAATTGATTAATTACCCACTTTATAGCTCCGACAATATCTTCTGCTTCTCCTTCAATCTCAATAGTGGTAGCTTTTTTAATTGCCTCATCAGCATTACCTCTAAATTCTACTAATCCACTTTGTATTTGTGCATTAAACCTATTAATATCCCTCTTAGATTTTTCAACCTTTGCTATAGCAGATACAATACCTTTCTGAATTTTTCCTAAAGGAACTGGTTCACAATGCCTACTTTGTGGAATCGGTTTATTTTGTTTAGCTTGATCAGTAGATTCTTTTTGTTCCTGTGTTATAATAGAACCATCAGCACCATGTATTATTAATGCAGTGGTGGAAGGTTTATTACTTCCTTCTTGTGATTCTGATTGTTCATCAGGACTGCCAGGCGTATTTTTTACAGCAGATCTGGGTACTGTTGGAGTTCTTGGATCGGCAGTATATTCTCTGAAAGAATTGGCTGGAACAAATCTAGAATTAGAAGTCCAATTTGGAACCTGTTGAAATTGATTATAACCAATACATCCCATAATTACAGGAACTTGTGCATCCTCACCATCTAAAAAGAATCCAAATACAAATGTACCACCACGTAGTCCAGAACTTTCCCAAGAACCAGAACCACCACCAGCAGTTACTGGATACATCTGACTTGCCCACGGCAAATCATCATCAGGCAATTCACCGGGATCAGCAGTATGATACCCCATGATGCGGACTTTACACCTTTCACCAAATCCAGCTATAGATGTGGTATCATCTTGTGGTTGAGGAGGAGCATTTTTATCCCAACTCTCTTCCGGAGCTACCTGACCTATCCACCATATAAAACCGTCACGTCCTACAAAATGTCTTTTGAATAAACCCTGTTCTATCATGTTTTCTTACCGAAAGAATCTCTAATCAATCCAAGACTACTCAAACATTCGTTTGGACCAATCTTATGACATACATGTGCTACTATATATTTACCACTGGTAAATTTATTTGTTTCATCCTTCCCATCTTGCATAACCTGTGGGAAAGTACATTCAACTACATCACCAGCCCTAATACTAAAATCACCAGGAATAATAATATCAGTCTGAATAGTAAATAGTTGATTATATCTCATAATAGACTGAGACATTGTTTTCTCAGCATCATAATTTGCTTTTGGTTTATCCTTAGGTGTAGATTTTAATTGAGCATCTTGTGTTTTACCTGAAGGAAGAGTACCATAATCTAAAATATGATTCATCAATCTAGATGGTGATTTAGTATACTCCTTTGATATATTAAAATAATCTCCAGCTGGATTTATTTTCTGTTTTTGATATTCGATATTATATTCAACAGTTTTATAATTCATACTTAAGAAATCAAAAAATAAAGATCTATTATTATAGGTACCTAAAGTCATATTTTGATGCAAATCAATCTCCCTACTAATACCGTAGCTTACAATTTTTCCATCATAATCTCCATTTTTCGGAATATCTGCTGTATCATTGTATATAAATTTCCTTTTAACCTTACCTTCAAACAATTTATCAATAGCCTTAAAATGAAATCCATCCCTAGTCTGATAAAATAGATATCCAGCAGCTCCACCAATTCCAGCAGCATTTCCATCAGCAGTAGATTCTGGAACTGATTTTGATGCTAACCAAGTACAAATATAAAAAGGTTTTCTATCATTACCAATAAAATTATAAGGTATTGCGGTTTTATCAACTTCTATAGAATCTGATGGTATATTCAATAAACCTAATATTTTTATAATATTATCTGATATCTTACCATCATATCTTTTAACTACTCTCACTTGCTCATTTCTAAAATATTCTTGTGAAGTAAAGTCGATATAATAATTATCCTTCAATGTTTCGGGATTAATATCTCTAACTCTATTAACATATAAAGCTTTACTATCACTAAATTCTAATATCTTTCCTTTTGAGTCTTCTATTTTAATATCAGCTCTTTCTCCACCTTTAATTGGAAGACCATCTAATGCCCCCTTAGCATTATTTTCTCCTTTTTTATTTTCATTCGTATAACCAGTTTCAATTATAGTAGCAGTTGCCGTAACCTTATTTGAAAGAATACTTTCATAATAATTAAATTGTACTGCACCACCTACCATATCAACAGCATCATCTGTAAAAGCGGAAGATATCTTAAATTCTTTAATTCCATTTGGATTTTCTATTTGTGACATTATCCCTGCTTATATAAAAATCCCACAAGTTGAGATTTGTAATAACTATTTAATATAGATTTAGAATCCATAGCTAAAATTGGTAACGATGAAGATTCACTACCTGATTGATAATATCTATCTGGTAAAGTAACCACAATAGTATTACTATCATCACCACCATTTTCGTATGATGCATAAGTAGATACCGATGATGGAGAAGATGATTTTGAAGAAGATCCTGTTATAGAAGAAGAATTTCCTGATGATTGAGAATTAGGAGATATTTGTGTACTATTATCTGGTGTTGAAATAGGAAGATTCTTTGTAACTTTAGCAGAAGCCTCTGCTTTAGTAACACTACCATCACGATTAATATCTAAACCAGAATTTTGTCGATATGCTATACCAGTATACCCTTTCATTGCCCCTTTACCAAAGAGAACAAAATTCTCAGATTTTCCTACAGCAGCTGGGAAAAGAACAGCCATATAAACATCAGATAGAGAACCACCTGTTATTCCTTTATTTGAAAAATACTTATCAACATATACCATCTGTTCTGCTCTTGACATCTTCGCCAATGCATCAGTTGTAGTTCCCAATCCTCGTGCTGTAGATGGCATAAATTGAATCAGTCCTGTAGCACCAGAACCAGCCATATTTTTTTGTGAGGGACTAAAAGAACCTCCCGTTTCAAATGACATAACAGCATAAAGATAATCTTCAGGAATATTATATTTCTTTGCCATTGCAGTAACAGCAGAAGTAAATGCAACATCATTTCTCACTTTAGATGGAATTTGACCTGGTGCATAAGAAGCAGGTCCAGAAGGTCCAGAATCATTAAAATTATTATTCCCATTCTCCTCAAATTGATTTTCAGATTCACCTTCCATTCCAAGAAATGATGTTGCTGCAGATTTCATCGTATTAACAAAACCATCAGGAAAGAAAGATTTCAATAACAATGGTCCACCGAGAAAATTGTTAAAATCAAGAAAGAACCCAATATCTGGTATTTCTTTACCCATCAGCAAACTAAGAGGACCAAGCATCACTTTCAGTGCTATTTTTAATTTTTCCCAAGATCCTCCTAAAAAGCCTCCTATCAAAGGAATATCTTTAAGAACACCAGGTGGATCTTTAGGAAAATCTGGTATCTTAATCTTAGGTAAAGCTTCATAAAATCTTGAGGCTCCCCCACCAACCCATTCTAAAGCTTCCTTTCCTCCTTGAAGAAGCTCCAAAAGTTTCTGTTTAAGCCTATCTCTTGCTCCTGCCCAGTCGCCCTGCACCATTCCTTGAAAAAGTAAATCACCAACAAATTCACCAATCATTTCACCCATTACCATTCCAACAACAGGAATGGGTATAGCTAATCCTATTGCACCACCTATTGCAGCACCAAGTGTCTTAAATAAAGTTTGTTTAATACCTTGTGCAGGATCCAATAAAGATAATGCCGCGACCATAAGAGGTCCAATTACTGGAATTCTAATCGGTGATCCTTGTAATACTTTACCAAATTGTGCAAATATTTTCGCATTTGCAGCAAGAAATTTGGCTGGTCCTTTTCCAAATATCTTAAGTATCATTCGGTTTGGTTTAAATCCACGTCTAAAAACATTACTACCTTTAATCTTTGCTAATGAAGATTGTGGTTTGGATACAATTCTACCTTTTTTTAATGCTTTCTTTACATCCGCATTCGCTCTTCTTGCAGCATCAGTAGGAGACTTTCCATTGGCTCTAGCATTTTTATAACTATTTTCATATAAATCAGCTGCAGAATGACCATGCAATTTTTGAATTCTTGAACCACCCTTAGTTCTTCCACTTGGTGAAGTTTTTCCAGTCCTAGAATAACCACCAGGAGTTATTCTAGGACTCCCTGGAAAAAGTTTTCTGTTTGTAGAACCCAATCCTCTTGCCACTGATGGCAATACACGCCTTCCTATACTTCTTCCTATATTTGTTACTGACTTAACAATCTTTGATGTCCAGTTAAATAATGTATTTCCAACAAACTTCAAAGTATTAAATATCAAACCACCAGCAAATCTAAATGGTGCTGTAATAAGTTTTAAAGGACTTAAAAGTAAACCAAGTCCTCTAAGAGCTAATTTTATGAAAAATTTTGGAATTATAAGTTTATATAAAGCAGCCCTTATCAACCAAAATATATTCCCAGAATTCAAACCACCACCAGATCCAGTAATATCCTTAAAGAATTTAGTAATTTTATCAAAATTCTTTAAACCTAAATTAACAAAAGAACCAAGAATGGTCATTCCAACGAAATTCAATATCCAATCAAAAATAGATGAGGCTGGCTTTGAAATAAAGCCGGGTACAGAAAATCCTTTTCCCTTTTTATTACTTTTAGATTCTAAATTATCTTCCTTTTTCCTTCTCTTTTCAGCATTAGATATCCTTTTCTCAGCCCTATTCTTCTTAACCTCATTTGCATAATCTGTTAATAATGTATTCTTGATACCATCAGTAGTAGCCAGAATACCATTTAACTGATCAACAATATTAGAATATCCAACTCCCTTACCAACTTTAGTTTTTTTAATATCCTTCGATGCAATCTCAACACCTACTTCAGTATTAGATCCTCCACCAACAAACTTCTTAGCAGATTCTTTTTTATAGGATTTTACAATTCCTTTCTCTACTTCATTTTTATCTAAAGCAGATGATCCTTTTTTAATAGTAGATAAAGCGGAAGATATAAGACTCATTATCCTACAATGTTATAAATTGATTTAATAACAATTAATTCAGAATTGGAAGAATCTGTTGATGAAAAATTGGAAGGAACATTTTGATTTGCATCAGCACTAGAATTGGATTGGTCACCACCATCACCACCACCAACAAATACTATTCTTGGACCACTACCACCAGTAGCTGAAGCTCTTGAAATTGAAGAACTTAAGGTATTATTTAAGTTTATTGATCTAAAACCACCTTCACCAGCAGAATACTTATCTAAATCACCAAAACCTCTAGAAGTACTAGGTTTGTATTGACCCTTAACTAATCCTTGATAAAAACTTGTAGGATTAATGAGATTTGGTCCCCTATAAAGTTCAAAATGTAAATGAGTACTATTCCAATCAGGTGACTTACCAAGAGCCCTCAACTTACCAATCTGTTCTCCTGGCGCTACTGAATCACCAGGTTTTTTCATTGGATGCATATGCACATATCTAGATTGAAATCCATCCCCATGATCCAACATTAATCCAGATGTATAACCACTAGTTTGATATTTTTCAGCCAAAACTTTAGAATTTACTGGAGCATAAATGGGTCTTTCTGGATCACTCTTATAGGGAGCATTTTCTGTAACATCCATCCCAACATGACCCCCATAAGATCTTGGATCACCAAATACTTGTCCATGTTGTCCTTTATAACTTCCTTCTGGAAATGGACTTACAGAACCACCACCACTCATTCTTTGTATAGGTCCACTACCAAAAGATGATATATTGGTTCCTCCACCTTCTTTATTCATAGAAAGTAAATTATCACGACCCCAATGATCCACAGCCTTTTTACTCATAACCACTTCACCAGGCTGAGCAGCAATCAATTGAGTATCTGGTCCCATACCAGTAATTTTTTTCCCACTATTAGATGTTACTCCACCACCAGCGAGTTTTTGAACTTTATCATCATCTTTTTCCCAACGTTCTATTTTCATATTTTCCAGCCAATCTGGCCTTTCTATATGTTCCATTCTTTCAGGTTTTCCAACTGGTTCTAAATCAACTCCAGGTAAATTACTAACAAGAGATCTTATATCATTCATCCTATCATATAAAAGTCCAACACCATTATTAATTCCATCTATAAGAAGATTAAGTGGAGCAACAAAGAAATTAAATATATTCTCCATTAACCCATTCAAAAAATCAATTATACCATTAACAAAATCCCTAAGAGGTTTTAAAATAATTTCTGGATCCTTTATTATCTCTAATATTTTATTTACAGCAGCTCCCAAAAATGTCCACTTCAAGAAATTCCAAATAGAATCCCAAAAAGACTTAACAGGTTTCATAACCTTTGAAGCTATATTTTTAACAGCCGCAATACCCTTATTTTCTAATTCATTTTCTCTTTTATCTCTTTTAGCAGCATTTGATATTTTAAAACCCACTCTTTGTTGAGTTCTTTCAATTTTATTCTTTTTATTTAAAATATCAGCAATTCTATTAATACTATTCTGAATACCATTAATAGAATTTGATATAGACTCCCAAGGATTTTTTGCTTTTGAAACATTCTTTACACCACCACCATCCATTTTACCGGAAGGAAGTATTTTTTCATTATCAAGTTTAGTAAATTGTGTTCCACTAAGAAGTTTTTGTTCTCCACCATTAACAAATTTCTTTGCTCGTTCCTTTAATCCTACTTTAAATCTACCCTTCTCACCTTTAACCCTTTTCCATTCATCTTTAATATCACTAGCATCAGCACTATCAACTTTCTGACCCATACGGTCAGCAGTCATTCTCTCTCTTAGAAGAGATATATACTCATCATAATCCATCTCAGCTTCATAGTCAAAAATACCAACCAAATTTAATATTTTTTGATCAATTTTTTCGATTTTAGCCATTTTGTTGTTTGTGCTTTTGTTCTTCTTCCTCTAAATGCTGCTGCAAAAGGGAAACATATACATCACGTTCCCAAGGCATCATATTTTCAATCTCTGTTAATGAGTATTTATGATACTGCATTAGAGCAAAGTTAAGCTTAAAATAATTTGCAAGGTCCATATGGACCATGCCTATCCGAAAAAACTTGATAACCCTTCTAAAACAACATCACTTGTTACTTTTGTATTTGGATTCTTTACTTTAATTGTATGAGATAATTTTGGCATAGTATTAAAGAATTTTTCAATTTCTTTAAATTGTAAAGAATTCATTTGCTCAAGAAAATCTATCATTTCTTTTTTAGTCACATCACTAGAAGACCAAACCTCTTCTTCACTATAAATTTTATCAATACAACTAGAAATTAACTCAAATGATTTATCCATATCATTTACTTCATTAAAATCAAAATTAGTCTTAATGAATTGTTCTAGTGATGGGTACTTCATTTCCATCATCAAAACATCATCAATCTTAATTTTCTTAGTATGGTCCTTATTTTCCTGAACCTTAATATCATCAACATCAATTTTAATTTCAACAGGAGTTGTTTCATCATCAGGAGCAATAATATTTAATTCAATCTCTTCTCCAACAGATTTACCTCTAATATTAAGAAAAAGAAATTCAATATCAAAAGTTGGAAGTGTTTCTACCTTAACACCCTTTGTAGAAATACAATTCTTCAATACAGTCTTAATAGCTGTTGTAATCTGCTTGGTATCCTCACTCTCAAGAGCAAGAACTAATAATTTTTCTTCTTTAACTAAAAATGGTCTATACTTAATTTTTTGTTTTGTAGAAGGCAATTCCAACTCATATGTTGGTGTAGCAATTGTTGGTAAAGGCATAATATCTTTATAAAGATTTCAGTGTGTTTATTTATTAGGTGCTAAAAACACCAGAGAATGCATTAACATTTCCACTATTTCTAATCTCGTTCGCTTCAGAGAGAGTTCCAGAACCAGTTAGTCCAAGACTAGTGGTTCCTCGAATATTACTATTTGTTGCAGCATCCAATCCTGCTTCCAATCCTGCTTGTTGTTGCAGTATAAGATTTGATCCTGCTGATGACTCCGGCGGTGGTGCAGTATCACGACCCCTAACATAACGTACAAAGGACATAGTAACAACACATCTTAAAATTTCATTACTATTATTATAATTAACACCCATCCTATCAATAGATTCTGGATATGCTCCCAAAAATTTATATTCTAATGATGGACCCTTAGCATCTTTTTCAAATTTTGTTAAGAACATATCAGCCCTATAACCTCTGGGCCCGTCAGGGTATTTCATCCTATAACCAAAAGACATATCAGATGTAGATACATTATTATTAATATAATCCATCCATCTATCAAAGAAATCAATTACCTTATACTCCCTATCCACCATAAAAGTAAGGGGAATTTTTTGAGTATAAGATCTACGATAAGCAAACCTTTCAGTAATACCAGCATAATCATTCGACTGTTCATGAGTCATGAATGATGTTCCAGGTAGTTCTGCACTTTCACATAAAAGTTCTATATTTTCAGTATCATAGTCATTATATCTAATAGGTAGATTACCAAATTTAATTTGATATACAGAAACCTGAGCAAGATTCATAATCCTACTCTTTAAACTAGACGTTTTAATCTTATTAGGTCTTGGCCCAGCCATCTATAAATATTTTTATACTATTACTATGTAGGTAAGATGCCTAGTGATTCTAAATATACACAAGGAAAATTTCGTCCAAGAAATCCTAAAAAGTATTTGGGAAACCCAAACAATATCATTTATAGAAGTAGTTGGGAATTAGAATTTTTAAGGTGGTGTGATAGAAATATTTCTGTGTTGGAATATGCATCAGAAGAATTTTCAATTCCTTATGTATCACCTATTGATAATAAAGTACATAGATACTATCCTGATTTTTTAATGAAAATTAAAGAGTCTGATGGAAAAATAAAAAAATATGTAATTGAAGTAAAACCTAAAAAACAAACGGAACAACCAAAAAAGAGAAAAAGAATTACAAAATCATATATCTATGAATGTCAAACCTACGCAAAAAACCAAGCTAAGTGGGAAGCTGCAAAAGAATTTTGTAAAGATAATTCTTTAGAATTTAAAATAATAACAGAAGATCAATTGTATGGAAAAAAATTACCTAGAAAATCCAACAAATAGATTAGATAAACACGTCACTGAAATAGCCGCAATGACTGATGTTGATGATATGATGACGGCTATTATAGAAATCCTTTCAGAAACTACACCAATTCCTGATGTTGGAAAATACTATACCTTTATATACGACCCTAAGACATATAGAATAGAATATGACCAATTCCCACTAATAGCTACAACAGGTTTATTCAAATGGGGATTTAGGGGAATGAATTATCACTGGCCAGGATTTCATAATTATGATTGGTTAAGAACAATAGGAAATTTACATATTGTATATCCAATGGAATTAAATGACTTACGTTCCATTCCATATCAAAATTTCAAGATAAATAATTAAATAGGAATCTAAATACCCAATGTCTGATAGTACCGAAATAAAAAATATTCATACCTTTGAAGGAGTGAGAGGTAACTTGGTGACTAATAAAACAACTGGAGAAACTAAATTTTTTGAAATAAAATCTGATGGTAATAATGGCAATCTTTATGCCACAATGAAAGCTGATACATTTGTTCCAGAAAATGCCTTTACATATGCTCATAATGTAGCAAACAAAGGAAATTTAACAGTACAAGAATTTAAACGTGAAAAATTTTATAATAGCGGTGTAGGAAGAAATTCTATAGAATATACTATGAAATCTGTTACAAAAACTATCATTGAAACATCGAGTAATTACTCATCACCAGAAGAACAAGCCAGAGTACAAAAAATTGCCTATGATAACAAAACCCCAGGAGGTGTATCTGGAGATAATAGGATCAATCTTGCTGGGGAGGTGGTTGTGATAGAAAACCTAGAACAATTTACCGATACAGAAAACGAACCATTAGCTAATGCTTCAAAAGAAGATAACAGTATTACAAATGCAATAGAAGGTGAAGATGTTGTAAAAGTAGGTGGAAAAAAAACTTATTACAAATATCCATTAAACTTATCTGAACAGTTTCAAGCTAATTTCGATTTTATTCAATTAACTGCATTCGATTATAAACCACCAGGATTGAATACTATTGACAACACAAACTATGGTGCAGGTGCACCAAGACCTGATGCAGAAAAAGAAATTTGGGAAACTTATCAACTCCCAATGGTTCCAGGAAAAGGAGAATCACAATCAACTTCTTGGGGCAGTGGAGAACAAAATGCTCTTCAATTAGCCATGGCTGGTCATTCTAGTAAATTTATGAGCGATCCGAGTTGGAACACTTTAAAGGAAGTGTTTGTTAACATGGGAGATGATTTTAATAAAATTATCAAAGATCCAAGTACACAAAATGCACTTACATCATGGTTTGCTGGAAAAGCTGTTGGTGTTAGTGGTCTTATAAAAAGACAATCTGGTATGGTTATTAATAATAATATGGAATTATTGTTTAATGGCCCAAAGCTTAGAACATTCAAGTTCAATTGGCTTCTAACTCCAAGAAGTGAAAATGAATCCAGACAAATTAGAGCAATTATAAGATCCTTAAAAAGGAACATGGCACCCCAAAGATCCACCTCTAATCTATTCCTAAAAGCACCAAGAGTATTTGACGTAAAGTATATAATGGGGGGCAGGGATTCCCAATCAGATCAACTCCACCCATATCTAAATAAATTTAAGACATGCGCTTTAACTGATCTTGATGTTAAATATGGTGATGGATCATCTAATACCACTTACGATGGAGGTTCCATGACTCAATATACAATTAATCTATCTTTAAGTGAATTGTCACCAATATATGCTGATGAATATGATGGAGATAGTGATGATCTTAATACATCAACAACAGGTTATTAATAAATGTCAAAACCATATTTCAGATACATACCAGAATTCGATTACATAAGTAGAGAATCTAATTCAAAAAATATATCAGACTATATTAGAGTAAAAAACATATTCAAAAAAGCTGAAATAAATCAAGACATATTTAAAGATTTGTCTAATTTTACAAAATACAAAATTGTAGGTGATGAGAGGCCAGACAATATTGCATATAAAGTATATAATGATCAGAATTTAGATTGGTTAATACTACTTTCTAATAATATTTTAAATGTTGAAAGTGAATGGCCACTAAGCCAAGAGTCATTCCACAATTACTTAATAAGTAAATATAATACAGAAGAAAATTTCCTTGGTGTTCATCATTATGAAACAACTCAAATATTGAATAGTGAAGGTAAAATCATTATTAAAAAAGGTTTAGAAGTTCCTAATGATTTCAGTATGACATACTATGATAATGGTATTGAAATAATAGCTAATAATTTTACTGTTGGTATTACAAACTATCAATATGAAACTAAAATAGATAATGATAAGAGAAATATTTACATATTAAAATCCAAATATATTAATACCATAATTAATGATATGGAATCTATAATGTCATACAAAAAAGGAAGTAGTCAATATGTTTCTAAGAATTTAGTAAAAGGTAGTAATGCAAGACTTTATAATTAAAAAAGGAGGAAGAGTTAAAAACCCCCCCTCCCTTTATTTTAAGAATCAGCTAATTTTTGAAAATAGCTTAGAGTATCATCATCTTCATCTTCTGATGGGGGTGATTTTTTACTTTTAGCAACACTCTTCTCAAGTTTCTTCAATACTTCCTCATCTGAAACTCTTTTGGTTTCAATTTGAGAAGTAGTATCATAATCCAATTCTTCACTGGTAACTTTCTGATTATTACTCTTATTTCCAAGAACATAATCAAGCCTCTTTTTCAATTCATCATAAGTTTTGAATTGATCGGGAGCAGTAATAGCAGATAAAGAATATTGTTTCTTCCAAAGTGCTTCAAGTGCTTCATCATCCTCTAATAGAGGAGTTTGATTATCAAATTCGGACTTATCATAATTCCAGTAACCATCTTTCTTCTGAAGTTTCAGTTTAAAGTTAGCACCTTCCCAAAAATCAAAAGGATTAATCGGTGATTCATCCTCAAATTCTGGCTGCATCACATCCATAATTTTATCAAAGATTTTTCTTCCATACTTATAAAGAAAAACTTTGCCCTCATTCTGAGGATTGGTAGGATCTTTAACAACATAAATGTTACTATAGAAACTCAGCTTACGCTTTTGTTTGCGTACAGTATCTTTATCCTGTTCACTACCACTATTCCACAATTCTCTATTCAAATCACTAACAGGATCCTTACCTGAGATAGTAGTGAGAGAGTTCTCAATATACCATCCACCAGGACCTTGAAATGCATGAGTAAACAATTTAGCCCAAGGCAATTCTTCTCCATCAACAGCAGGAAGAAATCTAATAACAGCATAACCATTACCTGATTTATCCATCTCTGGTTTCCAAAGACGTTCATCAGAATTACTTCCAGAACTATTCATCTTTTCAACTTCTTTTACCAATTTATTGGTAAGAGAGCCCAATGAAGATGCCTTTTTTAAGTCGCTAAAACCCATTTGTACCTCGTATTCGTTGTATTTGGTCTGTATCCCTTAGCTTAGTTTATGAGGATTAGGTAGCCTCATGATTCTATTATAACAGATATATCATTCTTAGTCAAGTGAGGCTTTCAACCTTCTAATAACATCATTCATATTCTTAAAAACTTGAGAAAAATCAGTATCCCTAGAATATCCCAATGAAGAAGCCCCTTCAATAATTTGTTGCTTCATAGCTTTTGCTTCAGGATCATCAGACATATTCAATCTAAAATAAAGTATCTCTTGTTTTTTTAATAATTCTTCCAAGAGATTAATATGTTCTATCTTTTCCGACTTATTCATATTTGGGACAGAAAAAACATCAGAATATACCTTTTCCTGAAGTTCAGCTATTCGATTGATTTCCTCTTGAACTATCTCTGATTGAAAAAATGTCATATCTAATCCAGAATAATTTTTTTTAATATTTTCTTATAGTTATTTACATCTATATTCAAAAAGGAAGAATATTTTTTAATCTTTAAACTTACGGTTTCCCACACAGGATCTTTCAATTTCTTATCAAAATCAGAAGCATATTTTAATATTTTATCATATATTACCATAGTCTCTATACTAACCTCATCATTTAAAAACATTTTTAAAATAATAGGATGACCATTAGAACAATCAAATACATCATCTACCTTATTAGATGAAAATATATTCTCAGACTCATCTCTAAAGACATAAGATAGTGATTGAACTTTTCTTTTCCAATCTGTATATTCCTTCTCACCATTCCTCATAATCTCACCAATCCATAAAGTTTGTGGATCAGTGGTACTTACAAAGTTAGAAACAAAGAAATCTAATACTTCATTATCCTTTTTCTGTCTACTAAGGCGCTCAAAGAAAATCCTATCCTTTCGCCTATAAAAGGATTTTAATGATGCTCTTGATTTACCACAATACTTATGATAGTCATAGTTTTCTCTTGTAAAATGATTTTTTAATCCAAGATAGGATTTATAGGTCTCAAAAGGGTTCACCTTAATCATTAGATAGGAAGCTTAGCTAGTGAAGTTCTTTTCAGGAAATTTAATTCCATAGCTTCACATTTAATCTTTTCCTTCAATGGTTTAGATAATAATTTAGGTACTGATTCCACATCTAAGTTATTTTTCTCACAGAAAAATACAATAGCATCAATATACTTCATACCATTATTAATAGCAAGTGATTCTATTTCATCAGTAAATTTTTTTGAAGAATAAAACTTCTTCTCAATTATACTATCAATATCTTTATCAGTTTTTGGCATATTCTTGTAACTTAGAAGTAACGAATTCTCTAATATACTTTGAGAGTATTTTAATATATTTTTTCTTGTCGTATTCTTCATAGACTTCTACTTCTCCATTCTCACAGGACATAATGATTACAAATTTCTTAATTACAATGCCAGTCATTTCATATAACATACAAGCGTATGCTGCACACTGAACAAAATAATTATCAATCCAATCTCTTGGTTTGGGCTTTTTACTAGTCTTAAAATCAATAATGGAAAGTTCTCCATTATATTCACCAATACAATCAACAGTACCAGCTACACCAAGTTGTTTACTAAACAATGGTTGTTCAATAGCGTGAATATTACCAATCTTATCAAGATCTGGTTTTGCCTGCTTAAAAAGATATTGTGATAAAGGTTGAACTGGAGGGAGTTCTCTATTACATAGATAACATTCAGCAAGAGTATGCATGTCTGTTCCTCTACTAGTTGCAGCCTTGGTAATTTTATTAGCCTCCTCTACACCTACCTTCTTTCTCCATTTTATAAAGAAATCCCGAGTAATAAAACTAATAATTGAAGTAATAGATACTAACTTAATAACCTCACCAGATTCGGGAATCTTATAGTATCTAACACCATCAATAGTTTCTCTTTCTAATGAAGAAAGATTCAAATCAACATGATTAAAAATCATAAATTAAGTTCCATTTTTGCTATGATGTACTCTTTAACTAATCCACTTCTACAGATATCTTCAGCGTTGAACTCTATAACATCAAAAGATGGCATATTTTTTATAATTTCCATAAATTCAAAAATACCATTTCTTTCATTCTGTTTAACCAAATCTGTTTGAGTGGCATCACCACAAAACATAATTTTAGAATTTTCACCAACCCTTGTAATTATACTATCAAGTTCATGGAAATTCAAGTTTTGAAACTCATCTACAAGAATAATAGAATTATCAAAGGTTGTACCCCTTATAAAAGAAGTACTCCAAAAACCAATAGTTCCCTGTGCCTTCAAATTTGAATAGAGCATATCAAATGAAGTATCATCTGGCATCTGAAACATAAACTTCACCATATTCTTATAAGGAATTTGATAAAGTAGAGATTTATCCTCATGATCTCCAGGAAGAAACCCAATCTCTCTAGTTGCTACAAGTGATCT
>Ga0315316_10000290_pt1 | contig 32234 bp, 20 predicted proteins | sample M160m3416metaG_FD_203702 | JGI IMG/M metagenome (GOLD analysis project Ga0315316, IMG submission 203702) | Ammonia-oxidizing marine archaeal communities from Monterey Bay, California, United States - M1 60m 3416 | ecosystem: Environmental > Aquatic > Marine > Intertidal zone | place: USA... | reverse complement strand
GAAGGCCTTAAGCAGACTGCGTTGGACGTTCCTGTCCGGCAACAGGATCGTCGATATTTCGGTGCTGGCCCAGATGGCGCAATCGGATGTTGACAAGTATTTCGCCCCGTACTGGCGTCTGTATCTTGAAGATAATCCGCTGAATGCAGAAGCTGAGGCTCATGTTGAAACGTTGCGGCAATTGCGTGTGCGTGTGAAGACAAAATCCATATTGCCCGCCACCGAAGAAGAACCAGCGCAGGAAACGTCCTCGAAAACTAGATGATAATCTGTTTCTACCGACGCGTCGTCCGCAGGTTATTTCGGGAAACCGATTGACTCACAGTCTGCCGGCGCCATCGTTATGGAAAACCACTCGGTCCCGAAATCTATGCCCATCGCGTGGAAATCGTCAACAACATCCGCTGGCCGCTTGCTCCACACTATCTCACATGTCTGATTCCAGCCAGGATTCCACAACCGAATACTCTGACGATTCGCGTGACCTCAATTCCTCAAACGAGTCGGAGCTCCGGCCTGTCGGCGATACTGCAGCGCTGACGCGGGAAGAAGAGGCGATTCAGCGATTGGACGGGCAGATCGACGCTCGCCTGGCCTGGGAGTCCTGGCATCGCCGCAAACGCCGACGTCTGCGCATGTCGCTCATTCTTTTTGTTCTGACGTTTCTGAGCACTACGCTGGTGGGCGCAGACTACTGGCCGCTGGATATTATGCCGGGTTTTTTTTCCGATGAAGCACGGGTGCAGATCCTGACGCATCTGGCCCGAATCTGGCCGAATGATCCCGGCCAGACGTTGACCATTGGCGACCGATTCTTGGAGGCCATACGTCTGGGCTGCACCTACAGCTGTCCGTTGATGCTGATTCTGCTGTGTCACGAAATGGGACATTATCTGCAGGCCGTGCGTTATCGAGTCCCCGCGTCGTTTCCGTACTTCATACCGCTGCCACTGCCTCCGCTGGGGACCATGGGAGCCGTTATTCTGCAGGGACGAGGAGCTGCTAATCGAAAAATGATGTTCGATATTGCGGTGACAGGACCCATCGCCGGGTTGGTTGTTACGATCCCGGTTTTACTGTTTGGCGTATCGATCTCGGGATACGTGCCGGCGTCTGCCCAAGCTGAATTTGAGTTTGGTCAACCGTTTATCGTACGCTGGATTATCGAGGCGATACATGGTCCGGCCACACCGGGCATGGTTTTTCACTGGAACGGCTATGCGACTGCCGGCTGGGTTGGAATCTTCATTACGGCTATGAATCTGTTGCCCATTGGTCAGCTGGACGGTGGGCATATTATGTACACGCTTATTGGTCGCAGGGCTCACTGGATTGCCTGGGGACTGATTCTGACGGCTGTTATTGCCATGATTCAGCTGGAAATGTATTCGTATGTCCTCTTGCTGATCCTGCTGACACTCACCGGACCACGTCATCCGCCGACCGCCGACGATTCCGTTCCGATCGGGCGGAGTCGATACTTTGTCGGTTGGGCGACGCTGGCTTTCTTGATCATCGGTTTCACGTTTCAACCGATCGTCATTCCGGATCAACGTCAGGATCCGCAGGAGAATCCGGTCTTTGATCCGGAACGGCAGATTGAGCTTCGACAGGCTGAACCCGACGAATTGGTGCTGAATCGGCAGCGGAAGCCAGGAACAGCCATGAACAGCGAAAAAGCACAGAAAACCTCTGCGATCGATGGACTGGTTTCGAACGAAATTGGAAGTATTGCCAGATTCAGTCGACTATCCAAAGGCGGTTAGTCGTAAATAATGATGTTGGCACAACGGTTTGTGTTCCGAAATGAGATGCCCTGGTGACATTCGACTTGCGACCGACAACGGATGCGTATCTTTCACGACTCATGTCTGTGACGGTGTGCATTTGCGCTTTCACGTGTCTGCCCCTCCCTCAGCTTGCAATGCAGGCACAAGCGGGTTCCGCTGAGGCCGAATGTCCGATCGAAGAGGACGGAGAACATGCCGGGGAAGAACTGGTCGTTTCCGATTCCGCTCGTCGCCGTCTGAAGCAACGGCGAGATCGTGCCAGTCGAAGTCTCCGGCCTGATTGCCGGGGCTGTCAGGTCGTTTCGTATGGCTGTCGACCGGGATTGAAGGCTGGTCACCAGCTTTCCAACGGTCTGCTCGCCCCGCTGGTCGTCTAAGCAGCACACTGTGCGCGATTGTACCCTGGAAGCTGCCCATGCGCAGCCGTCGTGGAGAGCCATGCAGCCGTTGCGCTGAAGGTGCGTCCGGGAACACGTTTTCACCGACGCCAATCCATTGCCTTTCCCGCGCCATTGCCTTTCCCGTATCGGGATCGCAATCGTCTGATCCGCGCACAGAGTTCTGTGCCGCCTGCTTACTACTTTGTTTACTCAACACGGTGCTGCGCGTAAATACGTGTTACGTCCGCTCACCCTCGGGAGGTCTCCTTATGCAGAAACTCGTTGAAGGCGTTCATCAGTTTCAACGTGTTGTTTTCAGTTCAAAAAAGCATCTGTTTGAAGCACTTGCAGGCGGACAACAGCCGCTGGCGTTGTTCATTACGTGTGCGGACTCACGTATTGATCCGTCGTTGCTGACGCAGACTGATCCGGGAGAACTGTTTGTCCTGCGTAACGCCGGCAACATCGTTCCTCCTTACGGAGCTGTTGATGGTGGTGAGGCTGCCACCATTGAGTACGCTGTAGAGGTGCTTGGAGTACACAACATCATTGTCTGCGGGCACTCTCATTGTGGCGCGATGGCAGGCCTGCTGGACCCGTCACAGCTGACGAAGCTGCCGGCAGTTCGTGCATGGCTGAGGCACTCTGAATCGACGTGTCGAATTGTTGATGAGAACAATTTGCATGTCGACAGTCCCGTGGATCGCCTGGACGCGGCCGTCGAAGAAAACGTATTGGTTCAACTTGATCACCTCCGAACTCATCCAGCCGTTGCCGCGGCGCTGCGGAGGAACGTTTTGGATCTTCATGGCTGGGTGTACAGGTTTGAGACCGGAGAAGTTTTCGGCTACCACTCGGGTGAACGTCAGTTTGTTCCCGTTGAGCGAACTGAGTTTTCTGATTCACCGACGTCTCGCGGGTCACGACCTGTTGACCAGGAGGTGCAATCATGAATCGTGATACGCGTACTCAGGAAACGAAAACCTCGACGGCGGTGCCCTCGGGGCTGTTGGCTTCGCCAAGGCAGGATTTTCTGGCATCGATCGTAGTTTTCCTTGTTGCTCTTCCACTGTGCATGGGCATTGCCATTGCATCAGGTGTTCCGGTGGCAGCCGGACTGATTACGGGCATTGTTGGTGGTCTGGTCGTGGGCAGCTTCGCCGGCGCTCCACTGCAGGTCAGTGGTCCTGCGGCCGGACTGACGGTAATTGTCTATGACCTTGTGCAGAATCATGGATTGGAGGTATTGGGTATCGCCGTCCTGATCGGGGGCGGCCTTCAGGTGCTCGCAGGTCTCATGGGATATGGTCGCTGGTTTCGTGCCGTTTCGCCTGCTGTTATTCACGGTATGCTGGCAGGCATTGGCGTGCTGATTCTGTCCAGTCAGTTTCACGTCATGGTGGATGACGCTCCCAAGGGCAGCGGAATCCGCAATCTTTTGTCGATTCCCGATGCGATTCGCAAAGGACTGCCGATGCCGGAGCTGGGAAATGTTCAGGATCGAACTGCGCGAAGAGAACTGTTGCAGCAGTTCGGTGCGGTGCACGAGCAGCAGGTACAGATTCGTGAGTTGGTGGCAGAACAGATTCTTACAGAACGCGAAGATGTCGGACGCGACGGAACGGATCAGCCTGTTGACGCTCATTCGCCGGACCGCTCGAGTATTGCTCCTCTGATCGAAACGCAGCAGAGCCTGTCTGAAGACCTTGCTGGGCTTGTGGAGCGACTGCAGGTTTCCGGTGTATCTGAAACGGTTCGGGATCCTGCCCTGCTCAGACAGGTTGCGAATCAGTCACTTGCTCACGTACGGATCGCGCTGAACGATCTGCAGCAGGCGGACGCAGTCCGCGTGAGAACTTCGCAGGCAGAGGCTCAGCACCATCTGGAGACTGTTCTCAGTGCGCTGAAGAGTCATGACTGGGCCGCTAAAGTGGGCCTGCTGACGATTCTGATCTTAGTGCTGTGGAAAGTTGTGGTGCCTGCGCAGCTGAAACTGGTACCCGCACCTTTGGTGGCTATTGTGGTCGCGACTGTTGCTACCACAATACTTAAACTGCCCGTGCTTTATGTGGAAGTGCCGGACAACTTATGGAGTGAGGTTCACTTTCCGTCCTTTTCCGTTCTGCGGTCTGTTTCCTGGGGTGTTGTCATTCAGGCGGGGGCTGTGCTGGCGGTGGTGGCCAGTGCCGAAACGCTGTTGTGTGCCACGGCGGTCGACCAGATGCAGACTGAGACGCGCACTAACTATGACCGGGAACTGACTGCCCAGGGTGTGGGCAACATGATCTGCGGTGCGGTTGGCGCACTGCCGATGACTGGAGTGATCGTGCGAAGTTCTGCGAATGTTGAGGCAGGAGGCAGAACTCGTTTGTCAACAATTCTGCATGGGTTATGGCTGCTCGTGTTTGTGTCCCTGCTGGCCTTTCTTCTGCGGATGATTCCAACTGCAGCGCTGGCGGCGATGCTGGTGTATACCGGTTACAAGCTGATCAACGTACGAGCCATTCGCGAGCTGAGAAGTTACGGCAGGGGAGAGGTCATCATCTACGCGGTTACGCTGTCCACGATTGTCTGTGCGGACCTGTTGACGGGTGTCCTGACCGGGGTTGCTCTTTCAGCGGCGAAACTGCTGCATCGGTTTTCCCGGCTGCGAACGTCGCTTGAGGTGGACCCGGACGGCAAGAAGGCGTCACTGAAACTGGTTGGGGCGGCGACGTTCATACGGCTTCCGTATCTGGCAGAGGCGCTGGAAGTTGTCCCCGACGGATCAGAACTGCACGTCGATTTTGCTCAGCTGACATACATTGACCACGCGTGTCTTGATCTGCTGGCAACATGGTCCAAACAGCACGAAGGTACAGGTGGAACCCTGGTCATTGACTGGGAATCTCTGCGTGCCAGATTTCGCCACAGGTCAGGTCGTCCGGCCGCGCAGGAAGGTGCGGCCTGAGGAGATACTCGGCTGACGGCCGCAGCCCGGAGACAGATCCGAGGGAAACTATTGCTTTCGGGGGCGGCGGCCCTTTTGCTGCTTCTGTCCCCTCCTGTTGTACTGTGGATTGGGTGTCGTCGGTACGGGCGCTTCTGTATCAGCCCGCCACTGCTTCATCAAAGTGTGCAGCTCTGTGCGCTTTTCCGGGTGGGAATCGCTCAGGTTGTTACCTTCGCCCAGATCCTCTGTGAGGTTGTAGAGTTCCAGTCGACCGGATTCGAACCATTCAATCAGCTTCCAGTCGCCCATCCGAATGGCTCCGGCCGGTGTTGTGCGGAACGGACCGCCATGGGGATCTCCGGTTCCCTGCAGATAACAGGGAAAGTGCCAGTAGAGTGCATCCCTGCTCAGCGACGCGGACGCATCCTTCAGCAGCGGGACGATGCTGAGACCGTCGAGTTCATACCCTTCTGTCATTCTTGAATTCGTGATTTCCGTGAATGTGGGATACAGGTCGACACCAATAACCGGTTCGCTGCAGCGACTGCCCGCCTTTGTGACACCGGGCCATCGGACGATGAAGGGTTCCCGAATGCCGCCTTCGTAAAGCATGCCCTTCGCGCCTCGCAGCGGATGATTTGACGTCGCCCCCATGTGCCCTCCATTGTCTGAAAAGAACACAACTACGGTGTTGTCTGTCAGGCCGAGTTCTTCGACCTTCGCCAGCACTCGCCCGACGCTGTCATCGACGCTTTCGATCATGGCTGCATACCTGGCGTTTCTCTGATGTTCGCCGGGCTCTTTCGCCTGATATTTGGCTGTTACTTCTTCCTTCGCCTGAATCGGTGTGTGCACGGCGTAGTGAGTCAGATACAGAAAGAACGGCTGGTCCTTATTATCGTCAATGAAGCTGACGGCCTCGTCAGTCAAACGATCTGTGAGATACTCGCCTTTCTCCTGCTGAACAAGGTTTGGGTATTTGTACGGACTGTGATATCCGCCACCACTGGGGCTGCCCCATTCCCTGCCGGCAATATTTACATCAAAGCCCTGAGTCGTGGGGTCGCTGCCCAGATGCCATTTCCCCATGCTGGCCAGTGCGTATCCGTTCTTGTCCAGGACTTCAGCCCACGTCACAAATGCGTCATCCAGTACTGTTCTATTTTCAGCGGGTTCAAGTTTGCGCGACTGGTGGTTTCCGCGTTTGGGATCACCAACTGTGTAAATGCCGTGGCGAGGCGTGTATCTGCCGCTCAGCAGACAGGCTCGGCTGGGGGCACAATTCGGTGCGCAGGCGTAAGCATCGGTAAATACCATCCCGCTTTCGGCCAGCCCGTCGATGTTGGGCGACTCATAGAATTCAGATCCCTGATACGACAGGTCTGCCCAGCCAAGATCGTCGATAAAGAAAAACACAATGTTGGGTTTTTCTGCGGCTGATGCAGCGCCGACGGACAGCAAGCTGCAAATGTGCAGCACGAGGATAGTTTTGTTCACGGTAGTCGTCGCCCTGTGTTCTGTGCAGAAAGAATAGTGTTTTAGACGCGCGTTCCGTGCGCAGCCGGTCACGAACGCGCGCCCATCCTAGTGACTTCTTTGCGTCTGTGCGAAACGATGACCGTGGAGGCGAAGAAAAAAGCCGTGGTGAGGCGCTATTGTTGTCTGCCCGAATGTGCGCTGGCCGCGTCTGTCATTTTTTCGCCGATCATGACCAGCTTGTAATCGTGCAGCCGTTTTTCGTTCAGCCAGTAAGGGCTGGTGATCTCTTTAAAGGCGTAAATTGCGGCCTGAATGCCTTCGGCCCATGCGACGGTGACCAGCTTGATGTCACCGTGTACGTCACCGACTGCAAAAATTCCCCGGCGGGAGGTTTCGAAATACGGATCAATGGCAATGCTGCCGTCCTCATTCAGTCGAATCGCCAGCCGTTCAAAGGTCTCTTTCGCGGACAGAAAACCGATCTGCACAATCGCAAGCTCTGACGTCAACCGAGTCCCATCGGTCAGTGAAGCGACGAGGTGCCCGTCCTGCAGCTTCGCCTCGGTCACTTCCAAGCTCGTCCGCACCCTTCCTCCCAGCTGCTCTATGCGACCGACAGTGTCAGCTTTTCCCACCGCGAAGTCTTCACGCACAACCACATCCACCAGGGCATTTCGCTGCAGAGCCATCACGGCAGCGTCCAGCGCGGAATCACCTCCCCCGACAATCAGGACATGGTCGCCGTGGTAATCGTTGATTCGCGGGACCTTGTAATGCACCTTCTTTGATTTCAGAGCATCCAGCGCCGGCAGCTTTCTGGGATAGTGCAGCAGTCCGCATGCCAGGATCACTTTTCGGCACAAATACTTGCCTTTGCTGGTGATCACTTGCTTCAGTGTGTCCTGTTTTTCTTCTTCTTCGGTATCCACGATTTCAACAAGTTCTTCTTCGAATCGGAATTGCACCAGCGCATCTGTGGCCTGTCGAAACGTCCGTTCTGACAACTCATGCCCCGTGATGCCGTCCGGAAATCCAGGAATGTCGATGATCTTCTTGTCCGCATACAGAAACTGGGGCTGGCCGCCTGGTTCTGATTTTGCTTCCACCACCAGCGTTGTTAATCCACGATGAGCGGTGGTCAGACTGGCCGCCAGTCCGCCAGGTCCGGCGCCGATGATGACCACATCCCAGTACTTCAGACTGGCGAAGTCCGTCGTGGGATCCAGCACCGTAACTTTGAAGTCTGCCATCGCGTAGCGCCTCTGTTCGGTCAGACCGGAACGTGGCTTCTCACCAATGAAAAGATGTTACCCGGTTGTTAAACCGGCGCCCGGCCGGTTGTCGCTTCACACAACCTCGAATCGTATTGTTTCGATCTTCGCGTGGCCGGATTTTCGAAACGGTCTGGGCATGGGTTGAGCCGCCCCATTGTTGTCGATTGTGCGACATCGGAGAGTGTACCTGCCTGCCGGCAGGCCTGGATGAAGGTAAGACCAGTGGGCTCGCGTCAGGCGCAGTGGCCACGATTCGGGTTGACCGTGTGAGTCGAATCCCATCGTCGCGGACGGGATCTTTCCGTCCGGGTAACCGCCGCCGTAGTCTGACGGCGCCGGCAGAATTGCAGCATCCTGCCATGGAGCCCTGGTGAAGTTCGGATCATCTTCGGGCAGCGGAGTATCTCTTTCTGAGATCCAGACCTGCACTTTTTTCAGACCGGATATTCCAATCTGGGCCCATCCCGTGACCGGAATCGGTGCGTCAGGTTTGGCAGCATTGGGTGCTGTCAGCGTAGCACAGAACGTCTTCAGGGGACTGTAGACATCATTGTTCTGCTCGATGTAGGTGTCGTTGGCCGTTCCAAGATTTGACAGCACGAGGTTCGTCAGCCATTTGATACTTTTAAAACCATAATCTTCAGGCACAACGATTCGCACTGGGCCGCCCCGTTCGGACGTCAGCCATTGGCCATTCAGTTTGTAACACAGAATCACAGGCGGAAGCTCGTATGGATCTTCCAGTATGCGTCCCACCGGCAGGGAGCTGCGGAACATCTGCTTTGGTTCGTCGTTGTGGTATCCGTAGTAAAAGACGCGACGAAGGTTTTCCGTGGGTTGAGTCTTCCACACGACTTCTCTCAGCGGGACACCTTCCCAGATGCCGTTGCCCAGGGGGCAGCCGATGTTCAGGCACGTCATCACTTTGGGAAATCGCACAGCGTGTTCTTTGGCCAGTTCCATCAACTGGTCAAAAGTAAAGGCGTTGTCGCCTTCGAGTGGATTCTTGATAATCGCCGGATTTTCCGTATCACTAATGACGTTCAGTTTCCACGAATCACGTGTCAGCCCCACCTCTTTTTTCTTTGCGTCATCCAGCTTATGTGGCTTGGGTTTCCCGCGGGATACATCCCGAAAATCATCGGGCAGCGTCAGCCATGTTTCCAGATCGGTGAGGGCCTGCTGCAGTCGCGGATCCTGTTCTGCCTGAGCCGTAAAGGCTTCTTGAGTGGCCAGTACTGCTGCTGACAATACTCCCGTTTTTACAAAGTGGCGACGGGTTACGGAAAAATGTTCGCCGAGGAACCTGCGAAGGTGGTTGTCCATTGTCGGAACCTCTCGTCTTTGTGCGGAGAACGGTGATTTTCCAAATTATTGTACTGCGTGTTCAGCCAGAAAACCAATTCAGCTGGAGCGGGTCGACGATTGCTGTGAATCAGGCGATAAGATCGTCGACCACATGCCCGTGCACATCGGTCAGCCGGAAATCTCTACCCTGGTAACGGTAGGTTAATCTGCGATGGTCGATGCCCAGCAGATGCAGGATCGTCGCGTTCCGGTCGTGGATGTGCATCGTGCCGGGAGTCCAGTTTGCTTTGTCCGGCTTTGGATTTATTGGTGTACCGTCGTTGTGGGCGATGTTGTAGCCGTAGTCGTCGCTCTGACCATAAGTGACACCAGGTTTGACACCTCCTCCGGCCATCCATGTTGTGAAGCAGCGAGGATGATGGTCACGGCCGTAGTTCTGTCGTGTCAGGTTACCCTGGCAGTAGGAAGTGCGGCCGAATTCTCCGCCCCACACGACAAGTGTATCATCCAGCATACCCTTTTGTTTCAGGTCCTTGATCAGTCCGGCACAGGCCTGGTCAATGTCGCGGCACTGCGATTCATGTTCGCGCGGAAGAGCTCCGTGAGCATCCCAGCCTCGGTGAAAGATCTGAATGTTGCGCACACCCCGTTCTGCCAGCCGACGAGCATTCAGGCAGCAGGCGGCGAAGGTACCCGGTGTGCGGGCAGCTTCTCCATAAAGTCTGAACGTACTTTGTGATTCTGATGACAGATCCATCAATTCGGGGACCGACGTTTGCATGCGGTACGCCATTTCATGCTGACGAATTCGGGCCAGCACCTCCGGATCCGCGAAGCGTTGACTCTGCTCCTGATTCAGAGTTGCCAGGGTGTCCAGCTGGGCTCTGCGGTCCTGCCCTGTGACGCCGGCGGGATTGCTCAGGTATAAAACCGGGTCGCCCTGGCTTCTCATCAGAATGCCCTGATGCTGCGAAGACAGAAAGCCGGGGCCCCACAGGCGGTTAAACAGACTTTGTTCCGGAAAACTCGTTTTGGCGTGCATCACCACGTAATGAGGCAGATTGTCGTTCAGACTGCCCAGCCCGTAACTGAGCCACGCTCCCAGACTGGGACGACCGGGAATCTGGCTGCCGGTCTGAATATACGTGATGGCCGGGTCATGGTTAATGGCCTCGGTAAACGTAGATCTGACTACACACAGTTCTTTGGCAACCGTGGCCGTGTGAGGCAGCAGGTCACTGACCCAAACGCCGTCCTGATTGTTGTCGTATTTGCGAAATCGGTACTTACTGGGACACAGGGGTAATCCATTTTTCTGATTGGCCGTCATTCCCGTGACGCGTTGCCCGTCGCGAACATGAGCAGGCAACTGCTGATTGAACATGTCCTTCAGTTTCGGCTTGTAGTCCCACAGGTCCAGGTGACTGGGACCGCCGCTCATGAACAGATAGATAACACGTTTTGCCGTTGCGGGATGATGAGTCGCTTCCAGTGTACCTGCCGTGTCTGCGCGGAGGTCGCGGTCGAGTAGTCCGGCAAGTGCTGCGGTGCCGACGCCGAGTGCGGACCGGCCGAACAATTGTCGACGTGTGGTCAGAAGTTCGCATTCCCGAAATGAATTTGTGTGTGGCATGAGTATTTTCTTTTCTCGCCCGGTTGTTGTCAGAGAGGCTGTCGCGATCTTGGGAATTCTGGAACGACGGCGTATGGGAGATTCGGAATCAGTACACCAGTATCGCTGCATCACTGGCCAGCACTATCGTTGTCACCTGTGACCATGCGGCAACTTCAGCCGCGTTGAGCTCTTCGTTTCGCGGAATCTCGCCGGTTGCTAACAGGGCATCTGCATCTGCCAACGACTGTTCGTATCGCTGCTTCATCGCTTGCAGCAGCTGTGTGCAGGCGGATCTTTCTGCTGCCCCGGGTTGTCGGCAGGTCAGCATAGTGAACAGCAGGTCCAGTCGTGCGTCATCTGTGTCGCGTTCAATCAGCAACCGTTCGGCCAGTGTGCGAGACATCTCAATCCGCTGCGTTTCGTTCAGCAGTCCCAGAGATTGTAGCGAGGTGTTTGTCCGTGACCGTCGCACGCAGCTGGATTCCCGATCGGGTGCGTCAAAGAGGGTCATCATCGGATGTGGACTGGTGCGTTTCCAGTACACGTACAGACTGCGGCGATACAGAAGCCGGCCCTTGTCGCGTTCGTACAGTTTTGTGTTGCTGCCGGGGTGTGCCATGGCCAGCCACATGCCGGCGGGTTGATACGGTTTGACTCCTTCGCCTCCCATGTGCGGATCCAGCAGGCCGCTGGCCCATAGCCCCGTGTCCCGCAGCACTTCGGCGTCCAGTCGATAAGCTGAGGCACGCGCGAACAGGTGATTCTCGGGATCGGGTACATCGGTTCGCCAGGCAGAAGATTGTTTGAATGTGCGGCTGTTAACCATCAGACGCAGCATGTGTTTCAGGTCCCAGCCACTGTCCTGTAATTCCACGGCCAGCCAGTCCAGCAGCCCCGGATGCGTCGGCTGCTGGCCCTGCACACCGAAGTCCTCCGGCGTTCGCACAAGGCCGTAGCCGAAGGCACGCTGCCAGATCCGGTTGACCAGGACTCGTGCCACCAGCGGGTGTTTCCGCGACGTCAGCCACATGGCCAGCCCCAGGCGATTTCGAGGAGCATCTGACGGAAAGCTGCCCATGACGTTCAGGACGCCCGGTTCCAGTGGGTCACCAACCGGCTGGTTATATTCACCTCGGTGAAGAACCCTGGTAACTCTCGGTTTCGGCAGGTCCCGGGCGACCAGAGTCGTTGTGAATTCTTTTTCTGCTGTCGCCAGCTGCTGCGACAGTTCGACGGCGGCCGCGTGCACAGAAGAGGAAGCAAACGGGCCTGCCGGATCAGAGATCATGGCCAGCTTTGCGCCGGCGGCAGCGGCGTTCCACTTCTTCTTTATCTCGTCCGACAGTGTCACACCGTTCCCAATGGTCGCGGCTGAGTCGGTGAGCAGGCGTATTTGCTGCGATTCGAGTTCTTCAAGTTGATCCCACGCGGCCTGATGCTGAGGAACTTTAAGCACCGGGCCGAATTCGTACTTGTTACCGTCCATCGCAGGTTCGGCTGTGCTGTTGAAAAATGCCAGCAGGCGGTAGTACTCAGTCTGTGGGACGGGGTCGAATTTGTGAGTGTGGCAGCGGGCACATGTCAGCGACATTCCCAACAGCACTGTACCCAGTGTTTCCGTCCGGTCGAAGTTATTCTTCGCCTGGAATTCCGCGGGGATGGCTCCGCCTTCGGAAGTGGTTGGATTCATACGCACGAATCCGGTCGCGACTTTTTGTTCCAGCGTGGGACTCGGCAGCAGGTCACCGGCCAGCTGCCATGTGATAAACTCATCCAGCGGCAGGTTTTGGTTCATTGCTCGCACCACCCAGTCGCGGTACGGATAAATCCCCCGACGATTATCCAGATGCAGTCCGTGTGTGTCCCCGTAACGCACGGCGTCAAGCCAGTAACGAGCCTGATGCTCACCGTAGCGCGGGTCGGTCAAAAGCTGCTCGACGTATTCTTCGTAGGCCCCTGCAGTTTCGTCACTCAGGAAGTTGGCCAGCTGTTCCGGTTCAGGTGGTAGTCCTGTCAGGATCAGGGCGGCACGTCGGGCCAGGGTGGCTGCGTCGGCAGCCATGGCGAAGTCTATGTCTCGTTCTGCCAGCGGCTCACGGATAAAGGCGTCAATGATGCGGCTGCCGTTGGCCCCCGGATACGCCCCGGCTGGCGGTGACTTCCTGGGCGGGACAAATGCCCAGTGTTTTGCGTAGTCGCCTCCCTGTCGTACCCATCGGATTAACGTATCGCGTTCCTGTTTCGTCAACTGTTTCTCTGCGTCCTCTGGTGGCATTGGATTGTCAGCGGAATGGATACGAGTCAATATCAGGCTGCGTTCCGGGGCCGCCTGGTCGATGGCACGACCGTCGTCGCTGACTGCCGTGGCTGCTTCGATCGAATCCAGGCGACGCATGTCTTTGCCGACTTCAGCAGCGTCCGGACCGTGGCAGACGAAACACTTGTTGGACAGAATCGGCAGCACTTCCCTGGCAAAATCGACGTTTTCCTGGTCTGCAGCTTCGCCGAACGCGGGCATGAATGCAGCCAAAAGCCAAGTGACGATGGCCGCGAATCGATTGCAATGTTGCATTTGGTTGAGCTTTCTGTCGGCGCTGGAACATCCGGTCGAACTGTAAAACGTAGCGATCCAGCGTCGTCGTCGCAAACATTGCTGTCTTCGATCCACACATTCATTGCTGACAATGATCGCAGTCTTCATTATCCTCCTGGCCGTTGCACCAGCATTCTGATGGCAGATTTACCCGTTGGTATGCACACAGGGGTCATCCCGGCAGCTCCCTGACCAATGTTTACCCGGCTCTTTGTCGTCGTTTCATGTATTCAACGGTGGCGCGGCTGTCGGAGTCGGAATCGCCCAATAAAGTTCAGTACATGCCAACAGACAGTCGTTCTCATCGTCAGCTTGTCGTCATCAATGTTGTTGGGCTGACTTATGACATGATTGGTGACAACACGCCGAATATCCAGTCCCTGCTGGCGGACGGTTTCGCTCGACCCATGCAGACTGTGCTGCCGGCGGTGACGTGTTCTGTGCAGGCATCCATGTTGACGGGCCTGATGCCGGCCGAGCACGGGATCGTTGGCAATGGCTGGTACTTTCACGATCTCGCTGAAATTAAGTTCTGGAAACAGTCGAATCATTTGATTTCGGGAGAGAAAGTCTTTCAAACGGCTCGGCAGCGGGACTCCGCCCATACCACAGCCAAGATGTTCTGGTGGTACAACATGTACGCCGATGTGGACTGGTCGATGACTCCGCGTCCATCGTACCCGGCAGACGGTCGCAAGATTCCGGATTCCTACAGTGAACCGGCGGATCTGCGAGATCATCTGCAGAGCCGGCTGGGGCAGTTTCCGTTGTTCAACTTCTGGGGCCCGACCGCAGACATCAAGAGTACGGCGTGGATTGCAGATGCAAGTGTTGACGTGCTGCAGGAATGCGATCCGTCGCTGCTGCTGGTCTATCTGCCTCATCTGGACTACAACCTGCAGCGGCTTGGCCCGCACGATCCCTCCATCGGCCGGGACATAAGAGCTGTGGATGCGGAAGCGGGAAAACTGATCGACGCCGCTCGCACGCGCAATGCTGATGTCGTTGTGCTTTCAGAATACGGCATCACGGAAGTTTCAAAGCCTGTTCACATCAATCGGGTGTTGCGAGAGCACGGTCTGCTGAGTAGTCGGATGGAGCCGCTGGGGTGGGAGACGATGGATTGCGGAGCGTCTCGCGCGTTCGCTGTGGCCGACCATCAGGTGGCTCATATTTATGTTCGGCGTGCGGACGACATTGAAACCGTTCGCGGTATTTTGAGCGGGATTGATGGTGTTGAGGCAGTGTTTGACCGTACGCAGCAGGCTGATGTTGATCTGGCTCACGACCGCAGCGGAGATCTGGTGGCCGTCAGTAGTGTTGACGCCTGGTTCACGTATTACTTCTGGAACGATGACCGACTCGCCCCCGACTACGCGCGGACCGTCGATATTCATCGGAAGCCGGGCTACGATCCCGCAGAGCTACTGGTAGATCCGACGATATCCTTTCCCAAACTCAGGGTCGCTCGCAGGCTGGCCAGCAAACGGCTTGGTTTTCGGTACTACATGGACCTGACGGGTCTGGATGCGACAATTGTCAAAGGCAGCCATGGTCGGTTGCCGTCCCACGATCGGCTGGAGGCAGATGGCCCGGTCTTCGTATGTTCCGCAAAGCGAGTGGAACGCGATCAGATTCACGTCTGCGATGTTCGAGATCTTATCCTGGATCTGCAATTCGGTCGGTCAGCCGGGTGATGCAATTCCCGTGATTAGGCTTGAATGTCTGATGTGATGAAGCGGAGCTTTGCGGCAACTGTTCCGCGCCACGCGTCTTTTCCTTGCCAACATGCCTCAAATAGTTCGCAAATTCGCCTCGCACCGCCGTAACTCTGGTCATTGCCGGGCGGGTTCATAACAATGCGTGCCCAGCGCGGGCATGTTCCTCAACCAAAAGTTCAGGCGACGTTCGCAGGTTTTGGTTGATTGCTGGACTTGAGTCAAAGACAGTAAGTGTTGATCACTGAGGATACGTAGCCAGCCATACCCGCATGTGTCGGATTGGTGTCTGAGTGATGAAGCTGATGACTTCGGCGAACGTGCCGGTGGTCTCGGACCTTTGAAGTGAATGTTGAAAGGTATGAACTGTGGGACGTGGCGACGATGACGACGATGATATCGATCAGGAAGATATGGAACAGGTGCTGTTTCAGGGCCCCATGTTCGGTCGTGAAACGAATCTGAAGCAGAATCCACGTCTTGTCAAAGCGGCCCTGGTTCCCGTTAAGAAAATGATCTCTGACGGTTTGTCGCGCCGAGCTCATTCAATTCTGCTGGAACCGTCGCAGGGTCGTGTCAACATTCGATTTGTTGTTGACGGGATTCCCTATCCGGCGGGTGCCATTCCTGGTCAGCGCGGAATGGCCATGATTCAGATGATTAAGGTTTTGGCAGGCCTGAATCCGCAGGAACGCAACGAGCCGCAGTCCGGTGGCATCAATGCTGAATTCGAAGAGGTTCGGTACGAGCTTTTGACGGACACAGTTCTGCTGAAGCCGGGTGTTGAGCGTCTGAAAATTTGCGTTGAAAATCCCAAGATTACGTATCTCAAACCAGCCGATGTCGGAATGGCTCAGGACCTGTCGCAGCAGTTGCGGGGATTCACGGAAGACAGCAAGGGGATCATCGTGGTTTGCGGGCCACCGGAAAGCGGCGTTACTTCACTTTCCATCTGTGCCGTACACTGTATCGACCCTTATCTGTATTCGGTCTACAGCATGGCTGACGTTGGTGGCAAGCAACTAACGAACGTGTCAGATTATGAGCCGGAAGAAGGACACGATCTTGAACTGAGTTTCGACCGTATCCTGCGGCGTGAAGCTGATGTTATCTATATGCCTCCATTGACCGATCCGGCGGTCGTTCAGACGATGTGTCAGTTTGCAGATCGATTGTGCTTCGTTGCTGAGATGCCTGCAAAGACACCAGCGGAAGCGGTTAAACAGCTGGTTCAATGGGTCGGCCACGATCTGGTGAATCAGCATTTAAAGGGTGTGATTACGCAAAAGCTGATTCGCACGCTGTGTGATGACTGCAAACAGGCCTTTCGGCCCAACCCTCAATTGCTCAAACGGCTGAACCTGCCGCCCGAAACGACCATCCTGTATCGAGCGCCGTCACCGCCCGATCCGGAAGACCCGGATGCTCCTTCCATTGAAGAACTTTGCGAAGACTGTGACGGCGTTCCGTTTCACGGACGTGCGGCCGCCTATGAAGTTCTGGAAATGACCGACGGAATGAAGGAAGTTGTAACCAAGGGGATGGACCCTCAGGCAGTCAAAGAACAGATGGCCGCTGACGAGATGCGAACACTGCAGAAGGACGCCATTCGGCTGGTCGTGGAAGGCAAGACAGCGCTGGAAGAAGTTCAGCGTACTTTTGCGCCTGCGCAGGGTCGACGTCCCAAAGTAAGGCGTCGACCGCGTCAGAGCGAGTAACAAGAACGCATTTTTTCCGCAGCCCATGCGATTGCGAGTGGCGTAGTTGGATTTGACGTCAAAGACAGTTTCTTCCGGTTCGACATCGTCAGCCGCCGCAGTGTATCAGCGGCGACTGAACGAATGTCGAACGCATGCGGAGCGGCTGAGGGCCTGCGATCGTTTTGTCGTTCGATTGCGGATTGCTCTGTTTGTGGCACTGCTGCTGACGGGCTGCATCTGTGTGGGAGAACGATCCGTGTCGTTTCTCTGGATGCTGCTGCCTGCGGCTGCATTCGTCGCGGTTCTGAGATTTCACCAGCCAATTGTCCGAGAGCTCAGACGCGAATCCGCTGCAGAACAGTTTTACGCTCGGTGTCTTTCGCGTCTCGATGGTGACTGGCGGATGTTTCCCGTTGATGGTGCAGAGTTTGGCACTGCAGAGCATCCGTGGGCGGCCGACCTTGACGTTTTTGGCAGCGGTTCACTGTTTCAGAAGCTGAATGAGTGTCGGACTCTGCCCGGCCGCCGCAAACTTGCGACGTGGCTGACCCAGGTGGCGTCTGCAGAGGTTGTGGCAGTGCGACAACAACAGGCGGAATCACTCAGGAACGAAGTCTCTCTGCGAGAACAGCTGGCCCTGATTGACGATACGGCGGACTGGAAGGCCGCGGAGGCGACGCTGAATGGCTGGTTGAGCGATTCGGCGACCTCGTTTTCTGGATTCGTAATCTGGGGAACGCGATTACTGGGACTGGTGAGTGTCATTGTTTTGGGTCTGGTCTTTGGCAGTGGACTGACCGGGTCCGCGATTCTTCTGATGTTGCTGTTGCAGACGCCCTTCATTTACGCCAATCGTCAGAGAATCAGGTCAGTGATGGATCAGGTCGATTCCGTTGATCTTGCGCTGCATCAACTGTCGGAAGTTGCCCAGCGATTCGAACAGTTTCCCTTCACCGAGCCATCGCTCCGTCAGTTGCAGGAGCGGCTGCGTGTTGACGGAGTGATCGCATCAGTACGTATTAAGGAACTCAGCAGTCAGATTCAATGGCTGAATAACGCTCTGCGAAATCAGTTTTTCCTGCCGCTGGCGTGGATGTTCGGACTGTTCATACTTCTGACACATCGCATAGACCGTTGGCGGACTCTCTATGGTTCACGGGTGCCGGACTGGCTGGAAGCGGTGACCACACTGGAAGTTGTCACCAGTATTGCAGGTTTCAGCTTTGAAAATGAAGATTACTGTCTGCCACGACTTTCGGGTCAGAACGTTGTGTTCCGTGCGGAGCAGCTGGGGCACCCACTGATTGGTGCTGCCGAATGCGTGTGCAACAACGTGATCCTGACCGAAGACATGCCGTTACTGCTGATCAGCGGGTCCAACATGTCGGGGAAGAGTACGCTCTTGCGATCGGTTGGCAGCAACCTGGTGCTGGCATATTGCGGCGCTCGAGTGAACGCTGCAGCGTTTGAGTCATTTCCGTTCCAGATCGGAACTGCTATGCGCGTCAGCGATTCACTGCAGGAAGGGCGGTCATTTTTCTTCAGTGTTGTGCAGCGTCTGAAGGCGGTTGTTGACCTGGCAGGTGAGTCGCAGCGAGTGCTGTATCTGCTGGACGAGATTCTCAGCGGAACCAATTCTCACGACCGTCGCCGTGGCGCGGAAGCTGTAATTCGCAGTCTGGTCAACAAGTCCGCACTCGGCATGGTGACGACCCATGACCTGACTCTGACCAATATTGTGGATTCCATGGATGGCCGGGCAGTCAATATGCACTTTGAAGATCAGGTCAGCGACGGACAGATGACGTTCGATTACAAGCTGCGTGATGGTGTGGTGCAGCGCAGCAATGCCATCGAACTGATGCGGATGATGGGGCTGGACGTCTGAAACAGATGCGCATGAAAAAGGCCGGAACCTGGAAGGCACCGGCCTTTTCGTTGTTCACGTTCCGAGATTCGCCAAGACGACTTAACCTTGATAGAACGGGTGAGCAGCCGAGTCTCGTTTCGCGAGCATGTCGTCAACGGACGGCTCATTCTTCATCGCACGCTCGATGGATTCCTTTGTAGCCGCATAGTTGTATTCGTAGATCTTCTTGTCGTCCTCAGCCTGCCAGTGAATGAAAACGCCGCAGACAACGCAGAGGTTGTCTGCCTGGTCCTTGGGAATGACTCCGGATTTGACACAGTCTGAAACGGCATCGGCAACGGCCTTCTGTGCCGGGCCGAACATCTGCACAGCCTGCTTAGCGCCTTTAATCGTCACCTTGGTGATCATTACCGTTGATGGTTTGACCGCAACGTTGGGTTCCATAACGGCCAGCAGATTGCTGTGTCCCATCTTCTGATCAGCCAGAGCATTTGCAAACGCAGCGCCGACGGGGCCGCTCTTGTCACCGATCAACAGGTCGATGTGAGCAACTTCATTACCTTCGCCAATCAGCGATTCACCAACATACATTGACATCTAAGGAATCCTTTACAAAATCGAAACCGTTAGTCGACAACTACGGTTCCTGACAACGTGTCGAAACCGGTGGCCGAAACTACATCAGCAGGCTGTCCATTTTTCTGTGGGTTCAGTCCGCATTTTGGCGAAGCATCGCGACTTTGGACGCAATCTTCAACCGTATGGCAGAAACAGAGGCAATTCCGTTCCGGATTGAAGGGCTGCGGAGTTCCCAGCCAGGAGCTTCAGAATGTCAACGCCGACGGGACAGATCATGCAGACCTGCGGTCACGTATTGACAGCTTAAGAACACCGTCATGCCGGACAGGTGGCTTTCCCGGCTGCGTACCGGGAGGCAGCATGGCAAACCCCGGCAAAAGGGCCACTCAGTGCATCAATAATCGTGTTTTACAACTGAGGGCGGTTTGAGCCGTGAAACTGCCGAGTCATGGATCTGCTCACGATCAGTCCGGCAACGAAACGCAAACCCGGCCCTCATGGATATCGACGTCGTAATGCGGCTGACACAGAGTGTCGTTCAGACAGTGTTTACCATCTGTGACATCGAACTGCCATCCGTGCCACGGACATGTGACGATCTGGCCGTTCAGCATCCCTTTTCCAAGTGGACCACCGGCGTGGGGGCAAATGCCATCCAGCACGTGAAATGTTCCGTCGACGTTGTAGACGGCAAATATACGTCCGTCGGCCACGATTTCGGCAGTGCTGCCGGCAGCGATGTCATCGCATGAGATCAAGGAAATTGTTTTGGGCATGCCGTATTATACGGTTTGCAGATGAGCTACCATAGTGAATATGACAGCAGATCTTCAAAACTCAACCGCCCGTCGGTGGTTCCTGTCTCAGTGCGGTGTCGGTCTCGGGGCAACGGCACTGTCACAGTTGACTGCACCTGCGGCCCAGGTTCGGCGCGATCCTCTGGCGTTGCGCAGACCTCATTTCGAACCCAAAGCCAAAGCCGTCATTCACCTGTTTATGGCGGGCGCTCCCAGTCAGCTTGAGTTGTTTGATTCCAAGCCGATGCTGGCGCAGCTGGAGGGTAAGCCGCTGCCCGGGTCAGTCATCGGCGACCAGCGATATGCTTTCATTCAGCCGGATGCGGCTGTGCTCGGTCCCCGCTTCAAGTTTGACAGACACGGAGAGTCCGGGGCTGAAATTTCAGAAGCCATGCCACACCTGGCGAAGATCTCAGACCGCATTTGTCTGATCAGATCGCTGCATACCGATCAGTTTAATCATGCTCCCGCTCAGATATTTCTGAATTCCGGTTTTGCGCAGCCAGGACGACCATCGCTTGGCTCCTGGGCGTTGTACGGCCTGGGTTCAGAAACCCAGGATCTGCCCGCATTTGTCGTGATGAGCACAGGCAGCGGTCTGAGCGGTGGTGCGGCACTGTGGTCGAGTGGTTTCCTGTCAACCGTCTACACAGGAGTTCGGTTTCGCAGTCAGGGCGATCCGATCCTGAACGTCAACAGTCCACCGGGAGTCGGGGACCAGCTTCAGGCCGATACGTATAATCTGGTGAATGACCTGAACCGAAAGCGTCTTGCTGTTGTCAATGACCCTGAGATCGCAACACGCATCGCCTCGTTTGAAATGGCAGCTCGGCTGCAGGTTTCTGCGCCGGAACTGATGGATTTGAAAAGCGAATCAAAAGCGACGCTGGACCTGTTTGGCTGTGAACCTGACAAGCCTTCGTTTGCGCGGGCGTGCCTGCTGGCCCGCAGGATGGTGGAACGCGGCGTCCGCTTTATCAATATCTATCACAGCGGCTGGGATGCTCACAGTAACGTCGAGGGCAACGTCAGGAACAACAGCCGAACGACTGACCAGGCGTCCGCAGCTCTGGTTGAGGACCTGCAGGAACACGGACTCCTGGACGAAACGCTGGTCATCTGGGGCGGTGAATTCGGTCGTACGCCGATGGTCGAATCCAACCCGGCGCTTGGCAGATCACTTGGCCGTGATCATCATCCTCAGGCGTTTACATCGTGGCTGGCGGGGGGCGGCATCAAGGCGGGAATGACGCTGGGTGCCACAGACGACTTTGGTTTCCACGTAGTGGAATCGCCCGTCCATGTACACGATCTGCAGGCGACGGTGCTGCATTTGCTGGGGCTGGATCATGAACGACTGACATTCCATCTGGCGGGCCGGGATTTTCGTCTGACGGATGTACACGGCCACGTGGTCAATGAAGTTCTGGCGTAGCGAACGCTGTCGAGTGTGAAAATCGAGGCCTGCAGTTTTCTTCAACAGAGACTTCTCTGGAAAACCGAACACTATTTTCCCGGGGCGCGTCAGGTATGCCGGTCCCGCTGAATCAACATCCCACAGAAACCTAGCCTGACGGCTGACTGGACCAATGGCAAGACGAGGCGGAGGAAAAAGAAGGAGTGGACGCGGTAACAAAGTTCGCGTTGATCTTCGCCGCAACAAACAGACCCGCACCCGGGATCAGAATCTCACGCATGAGCTCTTGAGCGACGAAGTGGCTGCGGAAGATACCGAAAGCGGCGAGCGTCTCAGCGGAAAAGGAACGATCAGTCGACGTCGCACCGTGGTTGGTGTGGAATCGGACGGTGAGCAGCTGTTGCGATCAATTGACCTGGAAGGATGTCTGGAAGGACGTGTTACCAGCTTTATCGGACTCAACTGCCAGGTCCAGGCATTGCAGGACGGCAGACGCTATGAATGCACGATTCGCGGCGTATTGAGAACGCTTGCTCGAGACAGCCGCAGCGTTGTCGTGACCGGTGACCGAGTGCTGTTTCGGCCGGCCGGCGACGACTATCAGGGCGTTGTTGAGCGTGTCGAGGCGAGGCATGGAGTGATCTCACGCAACAGTCAGGGCCGCGAGCACATTCTGGTGGCCAACATTGATCAGATACTGATCGTGGCTTCGGCCGCCGACCCGGACCTGAAGCCAAACCTGATCGATCGATATTTGGTCATGGCTGAACGTCATCAGGTTGATGCCATCGTGTGCATCAATAAGGCGGACCTGCTGGACGTCCCTTATCTGGAACAGATTGCGGCCGTGTACGGTCGGATTGGGTACCCGGTCATCCTGACCAGTGCCGTCGACGGTCGCGGAATCGAGCAGCTCAGAAGGTATCTGCAAAACAGACAGACGGCTGTCAGTGGGCAAAGTGGAGTCGGCAAGTCGTCGCTGCTGAATTTCGTTGATTCTCAACTGGATCTGGATACTTCCGATGTCAGTCACAGCAATACGAAGGGGCGGCACACAACCCGCCGTGCTCGCCTGCTGCCGCTGAAGGATGGCGGCTGGGTGGCCGATACGCCCGGAATTCGACAGTTTGAGCTCTGGGATGTCACACTGGAAGAAGTGGACGGCTACTTCATTGAGTTCCGTCCGTTCATTTCCTATTGCCGATTCCCGGACTGCAGCCATACACACGAAGAGAACTGTGGAGTCAAGGACGCGGTGGCCGCCGACTTGATCGATCTGCGCCGCTATGACAGTTATCTCCGGATTCGCGAAGAAAACATCTTCGTGTGGAAAAATCCCGCTCGTGGACAAACCTGACATTTACTGGCAGGATCACAGCGTGCCTGGCGTTAACGGCTGACTGCAGCGGCCTCTGGCCAGTGGTACAGCATTCCGTAAATGAGGACGCCCGTGACCGACACGAACATCCAGATCGGAAACGTGACCTTCGCGAGTTTTCGGTGGGCTGCTCGACGGTCCGCGAAGGCGTGTTGAAACACGCGAATTGCCAGCACCGGCACACACGCCGCCAGCACAATGTGCGGCCAGAGGATCAACTGATATACCACGGCGGCAATTCCCTGTCCGGGAAATCGTTTGCCGTGTTCACCCGTGTATTTGCCCAGTGCATAGTGATATGTCAGATAGCAAACAAGGAATACGGCGGACGTCAGAAACGCCGAGACCATGAAATTTCGGTGCATCCGTTCTTTCTTGTTTCTGATCGCAATCAGTCCGCAGATCAGCAGGATCGCGGCCAGCGTGTTCAGGCAGGCGTTGATCGGTGGCAGTTGCTTTGCCCATGACGGCAATTTTCCGTCGATCGTGGCATTGTGCATCGCTGCGGAAACCGCTGTCGCAGATGTTGAATCATTTCCGGTGTCGTTTTTATCAATGGCCGGCACAGTGCTTCCACCGACCGGTTTTTCGTTTGAACTTGTCTTTTTTCGCAGTTCAGATTCGTCCGTGTTGGCAGGCTGCACTTCAAATTGAAGTTGCAGAGGATTGCCGTCGGACGTGGAAAAACTCAACCCTGACGTTGACCCGGGCGGCGGGAATTCGTCGTGGCCGGTCAGGATTCGACGAAGCTTCACCATGTCCTCTTCGCGCGTACCCAGAAACGTGCCCACGGGAATGCCGTCTTCGTTGACCAGCACCACTCGATTGGAATGAGCCACCTCAAACCCCGGCCGACGTGTGTCGCCCAGATTCTCTTTCACGTACAGTCCGAATCCTTTCACGATCAACTCGTAAATCTGCTGCTGACTGCCCGTCAGGAATTTCCATCTTTCCCGATCCGGACTCCAGATTTCGGAATACGTCTTCAGGATCTCCACGGTGTCGAATTTCGGATCCACCGTAAAACTGACGAATTTCACGTCGGCAGCGTTTTCCATCACACGCTTGTCGTTGTGCAGGCCCATCACGGCTCTGGTGATCATGGGACACGTGCTGGTACATCGCGTGAACACGAAACTGGCAACCCAGCGTTTGCCCTTCAAGCCCGTCAGTCCCAGTTTGTCGCCCAGGCATTCCTGGAGATTGAAGTCGGGCAGGGGCTTAGCGGGAAAACTGATTCGAACAGAGGAACGCTGTTCACCCGGTTTGATGGGCGCTGATTCTGAACCATTGATGGCAGGGACAGCATCGCCGGACCTGCTGGCCGATTGCTTTGCACTGTCGTTGTCGTTCTGCGAAACAGCCACAAGACTCGCGATGACGGTGGCCCACAGCAGGCTGCCTACCAACAGGCTTAAGTTAGAAATCCCTCGTCTTGCCATTGTGCTTTGTCCGGACATCACGAATCGCGCGTTCAACGCACAGCTGCGTCGACGCTTCCAAAATATTTTACGTTGCGACCGAGAAATGTCAGACGTGAATAGGGCCCGGACCGCAGTGTCTCTTGTTCGGGAACTGACGCTGCAGCAACTGGAACTGATGCCGGCCGATAGCAGTTGGATTTTCTGTTGCATCAGTGCAGATTTTCCCGCTCAGAACCGGTCACGTCTGCTGATCTCCGGTCTCGCTGTGCAGGGCCACGCGGGCTGCGGGGCCTGTGAAGTCTTCGCTTGACAGACTCGTGGCCGAGCAGACCGCACTGTGAGGCACTATGAAATTGCCCCTAAAGTTCGGGACACAGGGACTTTGGGACTGCATGACGCACTAAATTGTGGGTCAGACGAATGAGTTTGCACTTCTGCAGGGATTCCGATGCTGCCGGTTTGCATCCGCAATGGCGGATTGCGATTATCTCATTTCGACAACGGTCAGAGAACGGGACGTTCCTGATTGTGAGACTGCCATTTACGTTAACGTTTTGAAGACGAGCCAATCGTCTGATCTGTGAGGTCGAAGAGTGCCGGACCCATCCTTTCTGAGTAAATCCATTCTGATCGTCGAAGACGAAGACATCATTCGTGAGACGCTGACAGAATTTTTGTCCGGCGAAGGGTTCGATGTGGCATCTGCCGCCAATGCGGCAGATGCCCTTAAACTCGTTCGTGAGAAGGACTTCGACGTGGGGATCTGTGATGTACAGCTGCCTGATGGCGACGGTGTGCAGTTGATGCGACGCCTGCACCGGTTGAATCCGGGTATGTTCGTGCTGATTATCTCAGCATATGCCACAGTCGAAAATGCCGTTGGGGCATTTACGGCGGGTGCTTTTGATTACCTGGTGAAACCCGTCATCTTTGACGAACTGGTCAACCGGCTGAAGCGGCTGTTTCAGTTCCAGGATCTCTATCTGGAAAATCAACGACTACGGAAGGACCTGGACCGCCGTGCCGGATTCGATCAGATCATGGGCAGCAGCCGCGTGCTGCAAGACACCCTGAATACGATTCGCAAAGTCGCTGCCACCAATTCTAACGTGTTGCTGGTTGGTGAAACGGGAACTGGCAAGGAATTGTTTGCTCGTGAAATTCATACGGCCGGTCCTAACAAAGAAGAAAAGTTCCTGGCGGTGAACTGTGGTACGCGTCCTGTGGAACTGCTGGAAGCCCAGTTGTTTGGGATCGAAGGTGGTCAACCGGGCCTGTTCCGAACCGCCGGCACAGGGACCGTTTTCCTTGACGAAATCGCCCAGCTTCCGCTGGGTACGCAGTCGGAGCTCCTGCGTGCCATTGAATATCAGGAAATCACTCCGGCCGGTGCGTCAGAAACGGTGAACGTGACGGCTCGAATCATTGCCGCGACCTCGCGTGACCTGATGCGAGAAGTAACCGACGAGAATTTTCAGGAGGATCTGTTCTACCGTCTCGACGGTGTCAAAATTCGCATTCCGCCGTTGCGGGAAAGACTGGATGATATTCCGGAACTGGTTGAGTACTTCATGACGCGACACTCTGAAGCGATGGGCAAACGTGTCACTGGAGCTTCCAGCGAAACCATTCGGACTCTGATGGCAGCACACTGGAAGGGCAACGTCCGACAACTCGACAATGCGATTGAACGAGCTGTCATGATGTGTGAAGGCGACGAGATTCAACCCTCGGATCTGCCGCCTGATTTGCTGGGACTCGGGACCAGTCTGCCGGACACGGACGACCTTCGTTCGGCCCTGCGACATTACGAGCGGCTGCACATTACGCGAGTCTTGAAACAGTGTCCGGACAAGAAAGAGGCGGCCAAACGTCTGAAGCTGGGGCTTTCCAGCCTGTATCGCAAGATCGAAGAGCTCAAGATCGAACTGTAATATTTTATCGAGTTTTCCCCCCGGTCACGCGCTGGCGGGTTCGCGGCGGCATACTGTGCCGGAGTAGTGTATCCACGCTGGGGGCAGGTGTGGTCTTTCACGTCTTACTATTGTGATGCCGAACAGCAGAATATGAACGTCGACGAAATACAAGCGTGCATTCCTCATCGGCCGCCGTTCCTCTGGCTGGATAAGGTCACGGAGATTTCCGAGGACAAGATTGTGGCGACCAAGCATCTGTCCTCCGATCTGCCCGTTTTTCAGGGGCACTATCCCGACTTTCCGGTCTTCCCGGGGGTGCTGCAGTGCGAAGCCTGTTTTCAGGCTGGTGCTGTGTTGATTGCGAAACAGCTCACGGTTGATGATGCCCAGGTGCCGGTCGTCACTCGCCAGAACAACACCCAGTTTCGGCGTTTGATCCGTCCCGGAGAGACGATTAAGCTGGAAGTTGAGCTGAAGGAGCGGCTGGCGAACGCTTTTTATCTGAAGGGGCGAGTCTGCGTCGGCGGGAAGGTCACCGCTCGACTGGAATTCGTGTGCACGGTCACGGAAGTCGAACGGGCCACACCTTGAATCGTTGATACCGTCCGGCCAATCCAGAGGGATTTCGCGGCAGTGACCTCGCATTATCTGCGGTGGCCCTCGTTTTTGCTGATTTGAAAGTTGCCAACTGTTTTTGTACTGAGACGCGGTCAGAACTTTCGGTCACAGTCCGAACAGCGTGTCGCGAGCAGTGTCCTGACGCAGCAATTCCGCCCGCCGCAGGCGATGTTGTTTTTCGGCGGCCTGCTGCATGCGTTGAAGAGGTTTCGAAAAGTCTCCTTTGGTTTCACGATTGGCACCGGCATCACGGCGTATCGAATCACCCAGCCATTTCCCGAAACGTTTCAGCAGAGTGTCTTCCGCCGACACGAATGTCTGAGCGGAACCGGGCTCTCCCTGTCGACCACATCGCCCGATCAGTTGCCGGTCCATGCGACCGGACAATTGACATTCAGCGACGATTACGTGCAGCCCACCCAGAGCTATCGCGTCCTGCGGAACTTTGATGTCTGTACCACGACCTGCCAGATTCGTGGCGATTGTAATCGCTCCCGGTTGACCGGCGTGAGCTACAACCTCTGCTTCTTCGGCGTTCTGCAGCCCGTTCAGCAACTGAAACGACAGCCCCTGCTCGCTCAGCATTTCACCGATAATGTCGCTGTCTGAAATTGACTGGGTTCCGACCAGCACGGGCTGCCGGGTGGTATGAAGACGGGCAATGTCCTCGACAATCGCCTTGTGTTTGGCCTTTGGAGTTGCAAAGAATCGACGGGGAAGGATCCGTCGGACAGAAGGACGATTCTGCGGGATCTCTGCGACTCTGCAGCGATAGACATGCTGAAACTCAAGTTCACATCCGGTCGTGGTGCCCGTCATCCCGCAAAGGCTCTGGTACTGCCTGAAAAATCGTTGTCGAGTGATTTGTGCAAGCGACTCTTTTTCAGGTGTCACGATCAGACCTTCGAGGGCTTCGATGGCCTGATGCAGTCCATCCTGCCACGACCGGTCTTCCAGGATTCTGCCGGTCGTTTCATCGACGATCCGGACCTCGTCGTCGGCAATGACGTAGTGCACGTTTCGACGAAAAACATGAAGTGCTCGCAGCGCCTGTTCGACATAGGTCGTCCAGGGTCTGAGCAACACCGAAGCCGGAATGGCAATATCATCGTCATAGCATCGATTCCGGCCTTCCTTTGTAAGTCCGATGTGTCCGGTCGATATGTCCCAGCGATAATGAACGTCCTCTGCCAGTATTCTTGCCACCTCCCGAGCCGCCAGATGAGCTTCCAGGTCCGGTGCTTCTCCTTCGGCCGCCAGGCTGAGAACCAGCGGCGAGCCTGCATCGTCCAGCAGAACGCTGTCTGCTTCATCGACGATTCCGTACAGAAGGCCCCGCTGCATCGTCAGTCGTTCCTGCCTGCCACCGGAACTGAGATCACGCAACAGGCGTTCGCCTAACGGTCGACGCGCGTCCGCTCGCAGCGTCATCTGGTCTCGCAGATAGTCAAATCCGAACTCGTGACCGGTTCCGTATGTCACGTCGCAGTCATAGGCGAGACGCTTCTCGCTGGGCTGCCCCTGTTCAGGCGTCAACCCCACCGTCATACCCAGACTGGCCAGGCATGTTTCGGCAGTCGCAGCATCGCGTTTTGCGAGGTAGGAGTTGGGGGTCATTACGTGGACACCGCGTCCAGCCAGTGCCAGGTGTGCGGCCGTCGTGATGGCAACAAATGTCTTGCCTTCTCCAGTCTGCATCTGAGCGATATGGCCACGGGCCAACTGAATCACCGCCAGTAACTGAACATCGTACAGTTCAATGCTGTGACTGCGCCGCAGCGCCTCGGTCGCAAGCGCAATTCCGGCGACAAGCAGTTCGGGGGCGTTATGGTCGGCACCCACTGAATGTTCACGCCGCAGACTCTCAGCTTCGCATTCCAATTCGGAATCACGGCAGGAGCACAGGGTGCGCGACAGATGGCGGATGTGCGGAATCAGGTCACCCGGTTCACAGACACGGTTCCGTAATCTTCCTGGCGTCGCCGCTATTGTGGTGGCATCAGACATCGCAGGATCAGAGGCATGGTTCAAAGTGTGTGTCCGCCGGCACGCCGTGGCACCGTAGGTGATGCCGCTTGTGGACTGTCAGCCTTCGCGTGCGGATTCCAGCCTCTGTTATTCGGCTTCGGGACTTCAAACCTATACGACTGACCGGCGTTGTCAGCTTTCTCCGGCAGCAGGGCCCGTGGCACATTTGTCTCCACCGGCAATTCGTCGGCATTGCCAAGAAAGGGCTTTGACTTCGCGTTCGTCGTACGACCGTCCACGGCCTCATTGAGGCGCCCCGACATCCACTGTTGTTCGGATGAATCCACAATCGGACTGGAATTTCGCGACCGCAGCAGAATACCGATTTCCTTTTTCAGCTTCACGATGGCGATGGCGTGGTCGACCAGTGCCTGAACGAACCCCGCCTCTTCGTCTGCAAGACGTTCAAAAGAATCCAGCAGATCTTCAAGCAACAACGTCGCTGAATCTTCAACCATGGGCAGCACGTCGAATCGATCTTGCAGATAGGCTGTCTCATTTTCGGCGGCAGACATTGCCTGAAAACGACTTTGCATCTCTGAATAGGCCGTTGCGACTTCCCGATTAGCGATTTCCACATCGGTCAGTGATTTTTCCACTGTCGCACGAAAGACGTTGACGGACCGTTTTAACTCCCATTGACGCTGTTCATATTTGGCCTGTGCCGCTCGGTTGCCAAGTGGAATTTCAAACTCAAAACCAACCGTAACTCCAGGTCGATTATCCTGAAACTGATCCCGGTATGATCGTCCCACATTTGATCCGCCGGTGAGGTCTGACACGTAAGACTTGACCAGAAAATCCAGTCGTGGCAGCAGCTCCGTGCGGCTCACACCCAATTGCACTCCGGACGCCCGCATTTTTCGAATCGCTTCTGAGATATCGGTGCGGTTGACCAGAGCCGTGTGCAGTACATCTCGAAGTTCTGAGTTTTCTGTAATCATTCCGGGAGGCTCGACGGGAGTCAGCTCCGTGGGGCCGCCGTTTAGCATTTCCGGAGAGTTGACTAACAGCCGCAGCTGCGCCTCTGCGTCTCGCACGCGGGCTACTGTTCGCTGAATTCCAGTCTGCGACCGTGCCACGGCCGCCTTAGCCCGCAGGATCTGCCGCGGTATCGTGTCCACCTGATTGCGCCCCTTAAGTGTTGTCAGCACTTCACGGGAGGATCGAAACAGTTTTTGTCGCTGCAGGAATTCAGCTCTTGCGCGATACAATGTCCAGTAAGCTTCTGTGACTTTGATCAGGTGATCCTGAAGTGCATCAACAACTTCGTCTTCAGATGAGTTTGCCTGAATCTGCGCCAGAACTATCTCGCTTTCGTTATAGGTACGGCCAGCGCCGTCCAGCAGAGGCTGTCGATAACTGAGTTCGAAACGAGCGGTGCCTTGATTGTTCGGGACAAAGAAACTTGAGTTCTGGTTTTCGTGTCCGATGTTCTGGGCTATCCGTAGTTCTCCGCCGTGCAGATTTTTTTTTCGGAAGCCGCTGGTACCGACTGCCTTTCGGGTCAGCAGACGTGTCGCACCGTTGTTGGTTGTGAGTTCATTGCCGATGGGGTCGTTCAGGTCGTCGTATGTTGCCTCCAGAAACGCGCTCCAGTCGAACTTCGCCGCTTCCTGAGTAACGACTCGGTACTGAACTTCGGGCTTTGTCTGAATGGCGATTACCTGCGGGGAATAAAGCATCGCGTCCTGCAGCAACTTGTTCACATCGACATTCACTGACGTCTTCGCCAGACCGGTTGATTGGCGAACAGTTGCATCCCACCACGGCCTGAATCCAGGAGGTAACTCCGTGAGTGCCGGAATGATGGTGGCTAACGCCGGCGAACCGGCTGCCTGGTCGGCTCGGTCGGCATACGGAGACATCCAGAGATCAGCATCATTCTCGATCGTCGCTCGGTAACCGGAGGTGCCAGGTATCGGCCCGGTATATGAATGACCCCAGTGCGACCCCGTCTGCGGTCGGACCTGTACTCTGGCCGGAAGGTCCACATCCTGAAATGAATGGTGCGGTACAGGACTTCGTTGCTTTTGCTGCTGAGGAACTCCAGGCGATTCCGTGTTGCTGGTATCTGTCGGTTTGTCCACATTGGCAGAATGGCCGGATGGATTGTCAGATGTTGTCGATGGCGATCCGCTTGCGTCCTGATTGCCTGGCAACGTCAGATGAATTGGTTTCGATGGTTCCGCTGCCTGCGAGGTTTGGTCGGCGGGAGCCGCCAGCTTTACAGCCGATTTCGGAGCTTCAGGTTGGGGCGCGGCCAGTGATTCTTTGGCTGGGGCAACAGCCGGTTTGGGAACCTCAATGTCGTCGACTTGTTTCGATTCGTCAGTGTTCGTGGTCGCTATGGCCGGTCCCCCCCCGATTTTATCGGCAGGCATCGGAACCGCGGGCGTCGCCGTCACATTCTGCAGTGTTGCAGGCGTACCTGCCTTCGGCTGTACATTCGCTACTTTGATGGCGGGCAGACTCAGTGTTGGCCGTGGAACGATAATTCTTTCCGCGGAAATCGCTTTTACCGGAATTCCTGTTTGTTGCTGTGCCATCGGAGTGCGAGGCGACGGCTGCTGAATCGTCAGTGACGGTGTCGTAAAGACGGCCCTGGAACGACCAATTCTCTGTTTGCCAGGATAAGTACTGCGTGGCCGAATAATGGGACCGGGAACTGCCCCAATCTTCTGCCTCGCAACTATCTGAAGGCCCGGGTAGGGCTGATCCACCGTCGCCTGATGGCGGGCTCGCCCCAGTTGTGGCGAGCGAAGCTTCACAGAGATGACAGGATTCTTACCTTCAGATGCGGCGATCGCTTCATCACGTCGACTTACAGTGCAGTACAATAGCGACAGTATGACTGTCACCACGGATACTGCGCGTAATTGCGGCCCGGATGACAGGATACGAAGTCCCTGGCGGTAAGCGGTGCTGTCTGAATCGGATCTTCTCGACATCGTGCAACTTCAGGTCGGTAGTGGGAGTGCCCATCAAAACCCTCAATTCGACATTCGTCATAATTGATTCAGGCGGAACAACAATTCCTGACTGTCTCAGCTGTTGAATCCCGGATTAAAATCAAGGTTTCCCCGGTGTCCCCATTTTACCAGTGCGTCCGGTCAGATTTTTCGGGGCCCGCCACAGACCAGACTTCCCGTCTCGAGAGAGACTTCGGCAAGACCTTCATTTACTGTGATCCAGCCGTCACATGAACGGCACGTCCGCGTTTCAGTTGCAAACCACATGGGCATAGCAGATAAAAGATAATACTGGCAATTGTTGCCGCTATTGACGTGGCCCCCTCGATGGTGCTTTCGGCAGAACGCCGGAATTGGTGAATGCGGGCATTTGCTTCGTTCATAATTCTGCAACTGGATGTTTCATGACACCGCACCTTCGCCTACTCGTTCGTCGCCCAACAGAC
>Ga0315316_10000288_pt1 | contig 32281 bp, 37 predicted proteins | sample M160m3416metaG_FD_203702 | JGI IMG/M metagenome (GOLD analysis project Ga0315316, IMG submission 203702) | Ammonia-oxidizing marine archaeal communities from Monterey Bay, California, United States - M1 60m 3416 | ecosystem: Environmental > Aquatic > Marine > Intertidal zone | place: USA... | reverse complement strand
CCCTGAGTACATTGAGTTTCTTAAAGGCCTAAAGGCTGCTGTAGAAAAGTCTATGTCATTGCGATTTAAAATCAAGGTTATTGAGATGAAGTTTGAGTCTTGGAGAACCAAGCAGGCCACCAACAGAGCAGAGATGAATCTACGGTGAAAGTTAAGATAAAGGCCTCTGACAGATGGTTCTCTAGATGCATTAGGGAAAGAACAGCATGGACCTGTGAGGTTTGCGGGTCCGTTCATGAAGAAGGCTCTCAAGGACTCCAATGCTCACACTACTTTGGCAGACGAGCAAACGCCCTGAGATGGGCTAAGGATAATGCATTTGCCATGTGCTGGGGCTGTCACCAAAAACTAGGCAGTAACCCTGATGACTTTAGGTTGTGGGCTGTTAACAAGGTTGGTCAAGGCATGATAGACCTTCTCAGAGAGAAACGAGAAGACATAAGCAGAGCTAAGATTTTTAAGAAGAACGAAAAAGAAGTTGCTAAACACTATAAAACTGAATATGAACGTATGTTAGAAAAAAGAAACGATGGTGAAACAGGAAGGATAGAATTTCAGGATTATTTATGAAAGACGATCTGCTTTTTTTTAACGATGTTTTTGAAACCCTTAATAATCTAGAAGAGTTTAAGGCTGTAGAGGATAGTGATATCCAGAAATGGTTTAACAAAATATTTAAAGATGTAGAGAATAAAAAAAGCAAACTATCAGAACTTGATCTAACCGTTATAGCTAATCTTTATATGTTGTTTTCTGTTCATCAAGAAAAAAAAATGCAAGAAATAATACTTTGTAGCGACACTATCCACTAAGCTTAACTAACTTCCTGTTTGCTAAGTGAGCCTTCTTAATATCCTTCTTAGACTTACCATGATATTCAACTGCATGATGATTCTTGAGAAGCTCTTTGCATAGCCACTTTCCGCCTACCTTAATGTCAGCAAGCCATCTACCGTATTTACCTTTCTCATATGTTCTTAGAGTAACTTCAGTGCCTACTGGAGAGAACGCTTTGACAAACTCTTTTGCTGCAAGACCGTATTTTTTTTCTTTTGGGTCTCTACCTTTTCTATTAGTTGATTCGGGTGTGTCAACTCCATTAAGACGCAAACAAACCCCGCGCCCAGTATCACCGCAATGATAAATACCAAACCCCAAATTGATGTCAGTAACATACATCGTATCTCCATCTACAATTTTAGAAACCGTAGCAGTAAAGATGTAAGGATTAGACATACTCACCTGTACGGATAATATCTGTAAGCTCTAAGCTTCTGCCTTTGACTTGTTTTGCCCATCTGCTGTCTAGAAACTCTGTTGCCGCAAGTTTATAATCGTGTACTTCCATAGCCGCAATAGCTTTCTTAAATCCTCTAAACCTTGTAGCTCCCAGATTAAAAAAGATGTTGATAATTGCTTCTTGTCTAACTTCATCTAAACTTCCAAACCAAGAATACTCTGAACTAATTTCTTTAATGCACCTAAGAATATCATTAGACAAAAGGTACTCAATCTCTTCCATAGTTAAGCCAATACCTGTCTTAGATATGTTTCTTCCAACGCCTATGTGTTCTAAGTTATTTATGTCTGTGTAAACGTAGGCTGAAACACCTTCATGCCTTTTTAATTGTTCTATTAGTCTGTCCATTTTATTCATCTTATTTCTTACTTGATGATCCGTAGAAGAAAGCCGCAGCGGTGCCAAGTATACCACTTAGCTGGCCGAGAACGAGTGAGATAACAGTTTCAGACTGCTGAGAGTGTTCAAACAAGGTGACCACCATAACATAACTTCCATAAAGCAGCAGAGCTAAGATAGAAAAAACCTTTGGTGTCCAATCTGTGCCAAACGATTCTCTTGCTGACTTTCTATCCTCTACCTCAGTCTTAAACGATTCTAAATCAATTTCCATTTCTCTAATGCGATTTTTAAAGTCTTGATCTGCTTGCTTTACTAATACTGCTTTTTCTGGTTCGCGCTCTATTAAATCTTCAATCTCATTAGCTGTTGTATTTTCAGGAAGTCCTAACTTAGATGCTGCCATCTTGACAGCCATGCCAGCCATTGGACCGCCAGCAGCAGAGGCTATAGTTGGTGCTAGGCTTTTAAGGAGTCCACCTAATTTCATTTTGTTAAAAGATACACTTTAATTAGTGCCTCTATGTTGTTAATTACTTTCCCGCAGAGTCTTCCTCCACGATTTCTTCAATGGTTGTACACACATCTGGAATCGCTACACCTGTCGTAACTTCAGTAGCTACCCTGCCAACAGCTCTAATACCTTTGTACACTCCAGAACAATACAGCTCTTTATTTGCTATCATCTCTTCAGAGACAGTACAGCCAGCCATTAGTAAACACAACGCAGCAACTCTAAGCATTTCGTTTCCTCTTCTTAGGTTTAGTTTCTAACAATTCTTCACCTATCTTTTTGTTTGGTTTCTTATCTTGTTCTTCCAAAAACACTGACAGCCTTTCTTTGTAGCCTTCCATAAAATGATCTGATAACGCATCTTTTATACGCCTGTCTTCATCTCTGGTAAGTTTGTCAGGGTTTACAAAGTCCACACCTGTATTGGCAAAGTATAACATTGTTTGCGACTTACTAGGTCCATAGCAAAACTTAGGTATTCTTGCTACTAAATCTGATCCCTGTACGCAAGATATTTGATTATCCAGCGTAGTCATAGGCTGCTTGAATCCTTTAAAGAAAGTATTTGGCTTGCCAAAAGTAATTATGTTGAGGTTGTCATGCTTCTTCCACAACTTAGCAGCAGACAGTTCAGCCAATGCCCCGCCTAACGAATGACCTGTTATCAAGGTACGCTTGTTTAAATCTATGTGTCTTAGTATTTTCTTCCAAATAGACTTGTGAGCCAGTGTGAAGCCGCCATGACACATTCTTCCCGCATAGGGTACTGGTACTACCAAGGCATCTGTAAGCCAGTCTAAGCCGTCCTCAGTGCCTTTGAAAGCTATAACGTCAATAGTCTTACGCTTGGCTATTAGTGCTGTTGTTGAACTCCATTTAGTCTCGACTCTTATGCAGTCTTCTACATAGCCTTCTCGGTAGGCCTTCATGCTCCAAGAACAAGCCATATTTAGAAGTACAGGGTCTAGTTTCATTATTCAGCTCCACTACCAAATATTAAGAAAACAACACCAGCTATTACAGTTATTGTGCCTACCAAATATAAAAACAATTTTGCTAAATCATGTATTAACATTTCTTCTTCTTGATTAGCTGCCAATCTAGCCGCTGCATTAGCTTTGCGTTTTACCTCGCGCTTTTTCTCTATAATTGCTGCCTGTTGTTTAATTTTTGCCCAGCGGTGTGTTTGTCCTTTTTTCATGTAATGGTCACGAATCTTCTCCATCATCTTCTCAATCCGCTCCTCTTGCTGGTCTATTGTAATCGCTTCTTCTAGTGCGGAGCCTGTCATTAAGTCATCAGTGCCAGCTTTTCTTGCATTAGCAATATGTTCCTCTACTTTCTTTTTAGCGGTGAAAAATTTACCAACCTCACCAGCCATGTCCTCAACATCTTTTTTCTTAGCGATAAGTCCTTGAACCGTGACAAAGGCGGTGTCTAACGCTTTGATGGCTAAAATAGCCTCTCCAATCATCTCTCAATCCTCTTGCACATAGCAGTTATGTTTGTATTTACCGAGTTGAGAATAATTCTCTGAGCAAACTTTTCGCAAGTTGTTTTTTCTTGGAAACACAAGCCGCCATTATCACAATCAGATATTGCAGATATACCTCCTATAATTAAAATCAATATAAAAGCGTTCATTCATCACACAACTCTAATCTTCAATTAAGTCTCTATCAAAATCTGGATTAGGATCATGCTCTGACGGCTCATTTGAGACTGACTGCCACGATGCATAAGTTTCATTTTCAGACCATGTTTCGGATTCTGAATCGTAGTTATATTTTAAATCAACGTAATCATCAGGGATGGTTACTCCCTCAACAATTTTTGAATTATCTTCATCGTAGCCGCTGAAAACGATAGGATAAGAATCGTGGACGAGTAGCACAGGCGTATATTCAAGGTTTAAGCTTTCATCAAAACTCGCAATTACCCAGTTATCTTCTTTTTTAACTAGAATATTCATAGTTATCCTTTGATATAGAGATCATTAGCGTTAATTGCTAGACCGACCCTGCTTGAATTGGAGGTCGTTGTTAAGGTGCCATCAGCAGTTGCGTAATAAGTGGAGCCTTGGGTTAGATTTGTTTGATCTTGGTTTATGCCCCCAACCAAATCAACTCGCGCATCTAGTCCCAAAGTTGCAGATGAGTTAGCAACGCCAAAGAACAGTCCACTGTTAGAGCTAAACGTGCTTAATTCATAAGCGAAATAAGCAGTAGTAGATTGCTTCCAGCTAACTCTTATCGTGTCACTGACTGGGTTATAAAAAGCATTGAAACTATCATAGGAGGAGCTAATGCCTGAAACCAAATTAAGCATATTGATAACTGTTCCATCAAACATAAATGAACGGATTTTACCGCCATATGCAAGAGTACAAATCCCAGTTTCACTCGAAGTTTGGAACCTTGGTTTGCTATACCCATTATAACCGTTATAGCCTTCCGTCCAGTCTGAACCTGTCGTTTGAGCTAAAAATGGGCTACCCACTGAAATGGTCAAAGCAGCCATCTGTTGATAAGCATTATTACTGCCAATATAGGAAAAAAGCATCTTATCGGAAGCAGGGTCATACATCATCGGGATAGCATATGTCCAACTACTATTAGAGTGGTTAGGGAAATTTGTTCCAGCAATGTATTGATTGCTAAAACCTCCGCTTGATGTCGCATAAGTGTCACTTGATGAGTCGTAAACAAAACCACTAAAATAATACCCAGCAGAATATTTTTTACTCATATAGAAGATATTAGTTTTATCGTTGTAACCCCAGCCCCAAGCATAGGTAATAGGAAGACCACCGGAAAAAGTGCCAACTGTCGTTGTTTTGGAGGTTGTTGTGTTGTATCGCCTAAATAAAATTTTCGCGTAATTGCTGCCTCCCACGTTTTGCATCATGGCAACATAGTCACCCGTTTCTTTGAACATACCTAATTGAATACCCCAGTTGTTACCACCCCAAGAACCGAGATTGTCATATTGTGGCGAACTGTAATTAATCTCGTTTTCAAATGTAACGCCGTTATTTTCCTTTCTCAGATACACCATGAAGACAGTGCTGCCAGATTGATAAATAGCAACCCATTGTTGATGCAAGTTATCCCACGCCGCATCAAAATATATATATGGAGTGGCTGAAACTCCGTAGCCGTTTGTCAGATTATAGGCAGCGCCATAAGTGAAATTTCCTTCAGCAGAAATAGTATATGGTATGGCGTGCATATAGTTGCTACTGTTGGTTGCCATAATTATCCCGCCACCGTCTGGAGTTGGGAGATTAGCAAATTGCTCTTGCGTATAGCTTGCCCATGCCGTTCCAGATGGATTATAGGAATTCATAGACTGGGATTTTTGAGTCGCAACAGTGAACCTTTTTTCTACTTTTGCTGGCAAACCAGATGCGTCGAGAAACAACAAATCACCAGAACTAACCGTTCCATTTACTTCATAATTTCTTCGCCCAGTTGTAGATGGCGCAGTTGGCACCAACGAATTCGCAGTCAATAACATACTTGTCGCGCTTCTAGCTATACCAACTTTAGAATAAGCCGTTTCAGTAGTAGAAAAAGAACCGTCATAATCCAGCCAGTATTCTTGCCCGACAGTTAAGCCAGACACGTTATTATTTGTTGCACTAATTATGCTTATTTTTCCAGTTGCTCCAGAGGCAATATTTTCAGCAGCTAGGCCGATATACTTGCCAGCATTTGTAGACTCATAACCAATAGAAATCACTTTGGCAAAAGTTGTGTCTGGATTTCCAGCAGAAGCACTATTTGCAGAAACGACACAAATCGCATTTAGTGAGCTTAGATAAATGGCAGAATTAACAAAAGTATCCTTAACTGAACTACCAAAATATCTTGGGTCGATTGTTCTTGCTGATCCACTTTCAGAAACTGTTGTTCCCGAGACTGTAATTTCATTATATTTTTGCTGACCACTACCTGCCGCATTTGTTCTAATGTAAGTTTTATTAATTGCAGTCATATAGACCGCTTGTTGAGAATTGTAATTGAGCGAATCATTGGCAAGCCCACCACCTAACTTAATTGGCGCGCCAGCAGAATAAGTGGCGAGAACAGGAGTCGTGATAGCTCCACCCATCCCAGAATGATTTGAACAATAGTAATAAAGCGATGGGGCTGAAGCGGCAACGACGATCTGCACATAAGCCCCAGCTTGGCCAGCAGTCCCAACAACGGTCACTCCCGTGGTGTAAGAACTACCGCCTCCATGGGTACCATCGCTTGTGGTGCTAAGTAATAAAGGATGTGTCGCATTTGTGGCATTAGATTGATCAAACTTATAAGTATTTCCCTCAGTTAATACTAAGGAGGCTTGCTCAACACCATCAATATAAAATTTATTGCCACTACCTGAGTCTGCCACCGTCACTGCAAGTGTATTAGTCGATGCCGTGTTTACTTTCCATGCAAAAGCATAGGCTTTAGTAGAGTTGTCTTGACTAGCAACGACATAAACGTCTTGATCTGAGTGATAGACAATATCTTGCTCGAATCCACTACTCCCAAATACGGAAGTCTGTATTTCTGTTCCTATTTTTGTCAACGCAGTTCCATTAGAGGTAAAAACTGCCGTTATTACTCCACCCGCTCCAGAAGCACAAGCCACCGCAATTCGAGAGTTTAATGCGTCATAAGTGCTACCGATATGCGTTGCAGAAATGCCAAGATTTGCAGGTGTAGTGACTGAAGGGGTTAAATTGCTGATCGTTATTATAGAGCCGTAAAGAGTGCTTGCATTGTGGCTCCACATCATCGTCCACTTATTGTTGGCTGTGTCTTTGCTCAGAGAAATAGTGTACGGAGTCGTAGTGGTAAATTGCACAGGAGTTCCAAACGAGATATTGGAGCCTGTTATTTGACCAATCACCACATAGCCATAATTAGAAGTTCCCCTATATGCTAGTATCACTCTCTCTGCTGTCGCATCATAACCAATATCAAAAGCATAACTGAGAGCGTTATGAGCCTGAACAGCAGTACCGAAAGCAATGCCTGAAGCTGAAACAACACCGACTCTTACGTTTAAACTAGCGGGAGATTGATTAGTAGACTGTGCAATGATTAATTTATTATTTGCCGCATCAAATGCTGACCTAATAAGGTCTGAAGCGCCAGCGGCATTAACATATGAGGTCTGAAATCCAGCCGTTTTAGTGCCTGATACACGAGCCGCCTGACCGTCTGATTTTAAAATGAGACTTTGACCAGCAGTAATCGTTTCTGACGCTACGGCTTCAACTTCTCCAGACGCAGCAGCCGCCTCCGCCCAACTGGGTACTGAGCCGTTTGTTGTGAGAAATTTGCCTGATTGACCGGATTGACTTGGGAAATCTGTTACTTGAGATAAAGTGACACTTGTGGCTGTAGGAGCAACCGCAGACCAAGCACTTCCTGTATACACCTTCATGGCATTAGAGGAGCTATTAAAATATAAAGCCCCTGTAACCAAAGCATCTCCGTCATTATCTACTGATGGGTCTGATGATTTGGCTCCTAAATATCTATCATCGAAAGAATCAAAACTGGCTGCCGCTGATGTAGCACTACCCGCACTAGAGGTTGCACTGTTAGCAGATGCCGTGGCGCTTGTAGCAGAGGCAGTAGCAGAGGTTGCAGCAGCGGTAGCACTTGTAGCTGCTTCGCCAGCTTTTGTAGTAGCAATACCAGCCTGAGTAGTAGCTGTAGAGGCTTGAGTGGTAGCTGTGGTTGCGCTTCCAGCAGCAGCAGTAGCGGAATTAGATGCATTTGTGGCTGACGTGCTTGCCGCCGCTGCATCTGTTGCCACAGTGCTTTCTGAAGATGCGGCAGCAGTAGCACTTGTAGCTGCTGCGTTCTGAGAAACAAGAGCCGCAGCCGCACTTGTAGCACTGGCAGATGCACTATTTGCTGCATTAGTTTCAGCAGTCTCAGCATTAGTCTTTGCCGTTTCAGCCGCTGTCTGAGCAGTCTCAGCCGCTGTTTTCGCAGTCTCAGCAGCCGTTTTAGCCGTGGTAGCAGCAGTAGCCTGTGTAGTGGCTGTTGTGGCAGAAGCAGCCGCATTAGTGGCCTGAGTGCTGGCTGTAGAGGCCGATCCAGCCGCTGCCGTTGCTGACGCTGCCGCAGCCGCACTTGTACCAACCCAATAAGCTCCAGAGCTTGCTGGCGTATTACCTACGTTTGAATTCTGAAGAGATGTATAAAGGATTCCATCCGGTCCTACAACATTCTGATGAATTGCATAAGTTTGAGTAGATAACCAAGCAAACGCTATAGAAACCCAAAAAGAAGGCTGTGTAGCTGGATTTTGATTAAGGTTGTTATTTTGCAAAGACTGAAACTGTGTGGTTCCAACTGTAACAACATCTCCAGCACTATAAGTTATTCCTGCACTCCACTCTATTGAGTAGAGAAGCGTCCAGTATCCTGACGTAGAAGTAGGATCATTGTTCTGGTTTGCTGACACCAAGGAGCGATAGTAAACACCATCACTACCAAGAACTACAGCGTCTGCATCGTATATTTTAGTCGCTACCCAAGCGTCACCAAAGGCTGAAGCAGTCTGTCCTACAGGGTCACGCACCAGTATCTGCACATCACTGGAGTCCGTTAGTATCGCCTTAGCGTTACCACTGAAGAATATGTTTGGCTGTCTACCAGCCGCAGTTAGTATAACCGGATTAGTATTCGCTACCGTTTGGTTAATATCAGAGTAAGTAGTCTTTAATGTAGTGGTTCCTGAATCATAGAAGTAAAGCTTTCCAGAGCCTAAAGGATCACCAGCGTCATCAAAGTATTGTGCGTTTATTTCGCCAAATCTAGCCATTGTTAATTCCTATTCTCTGAAAGGACCACTTCTAAAAGGTTTGTCAAAACTTTCTAATAATTCTCTCATTGCCGTAAACTGAGCCTCTGTATTTGGCCCCTGTTTTAAAGCTAATTTACCAAATTCTATCGCATTTCCTGTTTTGCCTCTGGTTGGCACTCCTGCTACAACTTGCGCTATTTGTCCTTTTAAACTTGCCTCTGCTCTGGTTCCAAAAACCTTATCTAGCTCTAATGTGAATGCTACCTGATTAGCCACATTATCATCAAAATTACCGCCATACTTTACCCCAAGCCTTTGCAACTCTTCAACAGAATCCATAAGAGGTATTCTGTATTGAGCGTTTGAATCAAGACCTCTCAATTTAGTTCCAACAGCACTTAACGCATTGTCGCTTGTTAAGTTTATATTACCTATTACTTTTTGAAAATTTTGCATAGCACTTATTGATTCAGCATAAGTGTCATTAAATTTTTTATATTCTGGAAAATTATTATCTAAAACTTGATCCATTTCTCTTCTTAAAGTTTTTATTTGATTTTCAACATTTGTAGATAAAGCTCCGTCTGATGTGTTTGGGTTTTTGCCATAATCAAGTTGCTCATCTAAAAATCTCTTAAATTGATGAACCTCATAGGCGTTCATATTTTCTCTTGGGCTTTTCATTCTTTTTACTACTAAAGATAAAAGCCTTTCAGACCCTGCAAGCTGCTCAATAGTAGACCCTCTAAAATCTAAACTTAAATCAGGATTAATTTTTACTCCCATTTTATTTAAGGAAGATAAAAAGTTTTCAACAGGCTCTTTAAATGCTACTTTTTCATTTTTTAAATTTCTTCTTGCATATCCATCTATACTGTTTCCTGCTTGTTCGTTTACTCTTTTTATAAGCTTATATCTTTGTAAAATTGAATTTCCAGCAACATCAGTAGTTCTTGCTGTCATACTATATGCTTTGTTTTTAAAAGCTTTTTCCATTATATCTAAAGACTCAAGCATATTCCTTCTGTCTGTTGGGCTTGATTCTCTAATCAAAGGGATTGTAGCTTCATCAAAACCTACCTTTATTGCCTTATCTTGAAGTGGGTCTCTAACAACTTGGGTATTTGGCCTAACAGGACCAGCCTGTGATGTTGTAACAGGCCCATCAAATCCGGTTTCTACTTCTCTATACCTAGCTGTTTCTCTATTACCTCTAGTTTCTGGGACTTGCATACTTTGTTCTGCTTCTCTTTGCCTTCTGGTAGAAGGCATTTCAGGAAGATTTTTCTTTAATGCGGTTCCAGCTACATCAGTTCCTATTTTTGTAGGAACCCCAACCGAGCTTACATTAACAACTGCTTCAATGTTTCTTGCTGCTCTTGGGTTTTCTTGAGAAAAATTTTGCCAAGCTTGCCCTCCAGCAATTAATGCTTCTTTTCCTTTTCTCATTAAAGGCTGGTCAAAAAATATTCCTAACTGATTCATTACCTCATCTTCTATGAAGTCTGGAGTAACATACGAAAGTCCTCTTCCTGCTGCGTTTACTCCTTCCATTAACAAATCACCAAAAGCTGCAAAAGCTTGTCCCTCAAGCTGACCAACAGTTTCTGATTTTGTTTGGTCTCCCCTCAATCCAGCCGTAATTATTTCTGAAGTTTTTTGAGCGCGTGGAGAGTCGCTCTGCAACCAATCCACAACTCCACCTGTAGCCTCAAGAAACAATCTTTGAGCTGGAGGTAACTTTGCCGCTTCAATAACTGATTGCTGCTCCTGACTAAGAGCATTAGAACTACTGTTAGACATAGCACTTTCTATGGCGGCTTTTTGTTCCTCTGTTAACGTCTCCATAACGCCCTACCTTCTGGTTCCATGTTTTGCCATATTTGTTCCCACGCTTCTTGGGTCATATCTCCATATTCATTTGGAATAGGAGGAGCTGGAGGAATTCCTGTATTAGTCTCAGATAATTCTAAATTATTTTGGTAAATTTCATTAAACAAACCTGTTGAGTTAGCCCCTAGCTGTGCGTTCATAAAAGTATCAAGATCACGAACAGTGCTTGTATCTTGCTGATCCATTGCTCTTGCTCTACCCATCTCAACATCTAATTCGACAGCTGCAAGAAGCTTTTCAAGAAGTCTTATATTTCCCTCAGTGCTTTTCGTTTCGCTTGCTTCTATCTCTCTTAAAAGAGCGCCTTCTCTTTCAGTAAACGCAGCTCCAAAAGTAGGTCTTAATTGTTCTAAAACGCTTTTTCTTAAATTGTAAGCTAACTCAGCCTCATCTCCAGAGCCTATTCCTAAAGAATTTTTAAGCCTTAAACTAATTCCAGAAAATCCTCCTGTTTCTATAACACCATTAAGCAAAACTAAAGATGCTTTTATATTAGGAACAGTTTTTGCTGAATCTAAAGAATTAGTAATAATTTCTTGTGATCTATTTACATTTGCAACTTGAGTAGCTTCAGCAGCAGCTTCTGCTGGCCCAGATGCATAAGCTAATTCTAAAACTTGAAGTTTTTCTGCTGGGTCTGTAATAATTCTTCCCGACCTATCAATAACGCGAGTATTTCCGTCAGGTAAATATTGAATCGCTGTACCATTAGCCCATCTCTCTAAACCTATTCCTCCTCTGTTATAATCTGTTCCACCGGAACGCATAAATTCTGCACGTTCTGCCGAACCTATTGGTAAACCAGCCTCATCTGCTCTAAGTTGTAAAGCTCTGTAAGATGCTGGCACGTTTTGCAAAACAGAAGCAGGCGTTAAGTAACCAGCAGCAAAGGAGGCATCTATAGTAGATTTTAAATATGGCATAACACTAGCTAAACCATCTGGTCCTTGAGCATCCTGCATGATTTCTAATGTTGAACTTGAGTCTAAGCCAAGCTTTCTTTCTAGCTGAAGCCTGTCCTGCATCAAGTCCATAAACCCTTGATAGTCTTCATTCTCAGCCATAGCATAGGCAGTAAAATAATCCTTAGCTAAAGACTTATCCAACATCTCTCTTTTTTGAAGCTCTTGCACACCAAGCCTGCTTTCTGCTTCTCTTTCTTGCATCATCTGCTGTCTAAACTCAGGAACCTCGTTACCAAACATTGCACCCAAGGCTCTTAGCTTTGTAGGAAGGTCAGCACCGCCACCCATGCCCATAAGCTTTTGGCCTCTTGATCTTGTAGAGCCGCCTAGAGGCGCATCTAAAGACGGAAAGCTAATAGGGTTTCCAGATAAAGCGTTGCTTGCTGGTATTTGATCTTGGGTTTGTTGTGGTAGACCAAGACCGTAATAATCGCTTAATGTATCTGCCATTTAAAAATTCCACGCTGTGTTTTGTCTGGGAACACCATAAAAGTTGCCCCAAGCTCCAGAGTTAGCATTTGCTGCTGGAGCCATATTAGTATTTTGATAGTTAGGGTTAGGGATTCCTTTAGAGTTATCCACTGGCGCTCCACCATCATTTCTTCCAAAAACTTCTGCTCCTAAAGCAGCAGCGTTAAAAGCATTTTGAACTCCTCCCGAATAGTTTGGAACAGCTATTGGAGCCACAGGAACACCGGATAATTGACTGCCCATTCCTGTTTGAATGTTTGAAAGATTAGTTCCAAAATTTTCTTGCGCCCTAGATTCATTTAGTGCTGCATTGTTTCTTGCGTTCATAATATTTGAGGATGTATTCCCAACCAGATTGCTTATATTCAATCCCTGACTTCCAAGAATGTTAGCAAGCTTATTAGAAGCATCGCCATATTGGTTAGCAAGTTTAGTGGCCGCATCAGTTCTACCTGTTGCAAGGTTAATCCCTAACGTATTAATAGCGTTAGCCGCAGGAAGTCCTGTGTTTAAATTTAAATTAGCCATCTGAGTTGCTGCGTTAAATCCTCTGCCAGATAACTGATTTATGTTAGCTATTTGGTTCTGTAAGTCCTGAGAAGCTAAACCAGTGTTGTATCTTGTCAGCTCTTTTAATACGTTGCCGCCACCTAACCCACCAGTTGCAGCCGCATTTCTCAAGGCAGCTCTTTCTCCCTGCTCTCTAAGGAAAGCCATCTGAGGACTTTCTTGATAGGCTGCATCAAAAGCCGCCTGACCATCTAGTCCAGCTAAAGCTCTTTGTGTCCTTAACGCATCTTGCCCAGCAATAGCATAAGGGTTTATGTCTTGCCTTCCAGCTCTGTTAACAGCATCAAGAACGTCTATTGACCCTGCTGTAGTGCCTTTTAAAGCTTGTTCTGAACCCTTTAGACCTATAGGTATATCGCTACCTGTCGCGTAATTTGCTACCGCAATTGGAGGTAATTTATCTTTTGCTGTTACTGCATTGGGGTCAGTAGTATTTTGTATTCCAGACGCTCCAGCAGCGCCTACCGCAGCTCCACCACTGAGGCTTGATGGAGTAGCGGCTGGTGCAGCAGCAGGAGTAGGAGTAACAATAGCAGCGGCTGGAGCGGCGGCTGGTGCAGCGGCGGCTGGTGCAGAGGCTGGAGCGGCGGCAGCAGGAGCGGGTGAAATAGGTGTAGCTGAAAGAGCTGCTTTAAGTTGTTCCGTTAAGTTTCTGTTTAAAACTTCATTTTGTCTTTGTAGCTCTTCATTTACTTGTTGTTCTGTAAATCCAAACCGTTTAGCCACATCAGCGGCAGTAACATATTTATTATTTAACGCACCAACAACAAGAGCAACTTCCTGCTGAGTGTAATCTCCATCCACAGGAATATCATTTATGTTAGTTGGAACCGCAGCGGCGGCTGGCGCAACAGCTACAGGAGTGTCGGCAGCAGGAGCTACAGGATCAGGAGCTACAGGAGGAGCTTGAGTTTGAATCCTGCTAACAGGAAGCCCAGCTTGAGCTTCAGCAATTTGAGCTGAGTTATAATTAAACCCATTAACTAATGCATCTTCTATAACAGAAGGAGCAACTTTAAAGTTTTGAGCAATATCACTAATACTTGCAACACCAGCACTTATAAGCTTTTCAACTTTATTTGCTTCTTCTTGGCTGTATTCACCGTCAACTGGAACGCCAGCCAGATTACTTATAACTACTGACCGTGGAACTTTAAAATACTGAGATACTTCTCCAACAGTTACCGCTGCTGAGTTAAGCAAACCTTTTACCCTCTCAACATCAGCATCAGCGTATGGAGGTTTTTTAGGTATGCCTTTTAAGTTGCTTAGTGCCATCTAACCCTCCACTCCCATCATAGCGCCTCTTACCTGATCTCCGGTAAAGCCATCCATTGATGTATCTATGTTTGTTGTCTGTGCGCCTTGTGCGGCAGCCATAGTAGGCAAAGGCCTATCAAATATCCTATTTTCATTTTTTCCGTAATTGTCGTAATGCCATTTAGCATAACCTTCAAGGCTATTAAAAATCTTGTTTCCACTGTCGTCAATTAACTTGCCCTTAGTTGCGTTATACTCTTCAGCAATGTCAGGATAATTTTCTAAATATTGAGCTACTGTACCCGCATTCCAATTTTGTTGAGCCGCCTCTCCAGAAGAAGCTCCGTAATCAGGAACTTTCATATCGGCAAAAGTTATTCCTGTTGGATTCGTTATACCTGTCAAGGCAGACATATCTACAGGAACACTTTGCGGCTGCAATGCTCCGTAATTAATAGGATCACCTAATGTTGCAGCTCTTTGGCCCATTAGTCCTGCAAGTATAGCCTGTTGAGCCATGTATCCAGAATCTTGCAAAAGGTCCACTCTAGGCTCAAACATATTTCCAGCTAAGGCTAAGTTTGCGTTAAGGCCTTCCTCTCTTACATTTTGACCAGCAGTATAAGCAGGAAGAAGACTATCAACAGCTCTTCCCCCATATTTTGTAATATCACCTTTTAAAGCTTCTAATTGTTCTTCGCGCTCTTTAGCTGCTTTTTTATTAGCTTTATAATCTAAAACGCTTCCAACCGTTGAAGCTACTGCGCCTGCTACTGCTCCTGCTCCTGACATAATATTCTCCTAAACGGCTATCCAGCCCTTTTTGCGATCACCACCAATTTCTGCCAGCATCTTTCTGTATTGAATGCTGCCAGCACCTCCAGAAGTGTCTAAGTACAAACTAAACTGCCTAGCCTCTACATTACCTTCTGGTGTACCTGTTCCTGTAATGGGAATACTCAAAGCAGCATCCTGAGTATACTGCCTGAAAGCATTAGCCATTGTCCCATCTCTTTCAACTATTGGCTGCGCTACATTTAACTTGTAAGTCATGCTGCCGCCTCTATCTCAGCCGTTAGTTGAATAAGGACAGGCTTTACAGGATCGCTCATAGTAAATTTAAAAAGCTCAAACCTTGACGCTCTGCCGTTCCTTCTCCATATAAGTCTTTTGTCGTACTCACCAACCTTGCCCATCTTTCGGTATCTAGCACTTGTCCAGATTTTGCCGTTCTTACTTCTTGACATTCCAAGCAATGGATCAACGCTATTAGGATTTCCTACACCGCTTTCTACTGTCATCTCTATAGAAGGCAGCACAAAAGATTCCATATTGTTTTGAAAAGGTTGTGTGACTATTGTTCTTTGTATAGGAGTCTCATACTCCTTAAAAATATCTGCATCAAGCCTGCCTATTCTACCATCAGTTAAATCACCACAATACACATTATTATAAGCTCTAACTAACGACTTAACCCTGTAAGCTCCTAAAGTCCCATCTATAACAGACCTTCTTTCATGCCATCTTTTGCTTATAAGGTCATAAACAAACGTAGTAGAAGGCAAAGCAAAACCAACAAAGTAGGCTCCCTTCTGAGCATAGGACCAAGAGTAAATAGCATTAATCTGGTCCGTTGTGAGACTTCCTAGCTCTTTATCTATTGCCGTTGTAGATATTTTTACAACGTCATTACCGCTTAACGCCCATATAGCAGGAGATTCTCTATAACCGGACCCGATAAATATAAACGTATCTTGCAATGACTGAATACTAAAAGGACTGACTATACCCTTACTTAAAAACAATCCTGTCCTTTGAAATGGAAAGTCTGCGCCTCCAATATTTGAAAACGCTTCTATTGTCTGGGAGCCGCCAATAAACAACTGGTTCTTAAACACTACCGGAGCAACAATTTCATCAGGGTCAGACTCTGACGTACCAAAGTCTAAAGCGTTATAGCTAAGTCCATCGTTTATAGAGCTTACAATAAATTTCTTACTGTCTGTTGTTAAACAAAAATATCCATCTATGTAGACTACCTTTTGAGGATTACCATTAGCAGTAAAGTCTACATCAGTAATTTGTGTCAGTGTCGTAGAGGTATGGTTATAGATGTAACCATTACCGTTAGGAACCAAAACTAACATCTGAGTTCCATTGTCTGCCATAGACACTAATCCACTACCAGCAATAGTTCCTCTAGTGGTCAACACATTACTAGAGTCCATACTGTAAAGCGTATTGCCTATTACAAAGTAAGGCACACCGTTCATTTCATGTGCGCCTCTGTTTATCTCTAGGCTGCTTGCATATGCAACTTGCTCTATGCCATCAGTTCCAAACAATGTTTCCTGATTTAACGCTGGAGCCTGAACTATATTTGGATAAAAGTTAATGCACTCCTGCGCTGAGATAGGCAGAGAGTCACTTTCGTAATATCCGTTTGCTATAGGCAATATAGTTTTTGGCATTAAGAAGTCCTAAGAACAGCCCTAGAAACTATTAAATTATCTGTGCTTGTATCGTTAGCTACAAACACTTCAAAGTAATTATTTTGAGCCGCAGTCTCTATCCAACTAACAGAAATATTTTTTTCCATTGTGTTATCTGTTTCCGCATTTATTCTTGAGGCAGCTATTATTGTGCCGTTCTTTGCTAAGTAAACAGATACGTTTTGAGCTGAAGCTGAAGCTGTCTTTATAGACAAACTTGCGTCTAACACTAACTCTTGGTTAGCAGAGCCTGTATAAGTTATTCTTCCTGACGTTGTAGCTGATCCTACACCACTCTTTTGAACAACCCATGTTCCCGCTACAATTACGGCTGTTCCAGCTACTGATATAGTAGTAGCCGTTGAGTTAGCCTGTAAACTTACAAGTCCATCTAATATAGTGTTTGCTGTTTCTGATATTGTAAGGTAGTTGTTTGTCCTTGCTATAGAAATTCCAGCTCCTGCAACCAAAGAAACTATGTCTGGAGTATCATCCGTTATGTTTCGCAGTATAGGTTCGCCAGTAGTATCTGCTGTAAAGTTTTGTTGTAGCTTTACACCACCGTTAGCTGAAACGCTAGCTATGATACCTGACCCGTTTTCTATGTTTCTAATTTTATTAACAGTTCCATCTACATTTAAAACAGCAATTCCAGAAGCATCGCCTTCTGAAACTATCGTTCCAGTAACACCAAGACCGCTAAGAAAGTTTGTGTATAAAATTTTATAGTTTGTGCCGTTAACAAAGTAATCTATGTATGCGCCAGCATCTACAGATGTCTTTGCAACAAAATCTGATTTTTTTCTACCTTGCGATCTATCCATTTGTATTTTGCTCCAAAGCTATTGCTCCAGTTGTTTCTGCCAAAATATCTGCTTCTGAGTCTGGATAGAAATGTCCAGAGATGCCTGACAGGTCACCCTCATTACCTGAGCCTAGCGGTAATGTAGAAGGCATTTCGCTTTTTGTTATAGTTTGTCCTATAAGGCGCATTGTATTCATGCCTTCTTTTGCAGCTTTTACAAGGCCTTGCGACACTATACCGTTATAATCTGGGGCTACTTCTATAGCTAGGTTAGCAATAACGCCTCTCAGAGCGCCTGTGGGAATCGTAACTTCATCACCTAGACCGGAAACAGTAGTAAAACCTAACTTAACGCCCTGAGCATCAAGCTCACCCATGTAATTGTTCATAGCAAAAATGAAGTCAGCGTACTCGTCTGCTTCTAACGGAGCCTCACTAGCCTGAACTAAGATTCGTTGTAATGATGCTTTAGCAACTTGCGCTACAGTAGCCATTATTCGTATGTCGCTCCTTTAGCAGTTTTAGCACTTTTCTTAAAAGCTTTAGCTGTAGGAGCACCAGCAGAGCCAACTCGTCTCATACGTTCTGGAGTTTTACCAGCAGCTTTTTGTCTTTTGATACGCTTTCTTTTTTTATGTATGTTCTCGTATAGTCCCGCCATTATTCAAACTTAGCTCCAGCGTTTATTTTCTTTCTCGGTTTTCTAGGTGGTTTACTATTAGAAAGAACTTGTTTCATCATTTGTAAATCTGACTCAGTTAAATTTCCTTTATTTTTAAGTGATTCCATTAATTTTATATCTGACTCACTTAACCTTGCTTTCGCTTCTTTCTTTTTTTCAGCAGAAGCCGCAGCTTTACCAGCGGGAGTATAAGGAAACTTTTTTCCACCTACATTTGGCATATTAATATCCTATTTGAGTAGAGATTCTGGGAGCCGAAGCTCCCGTCATCCCAAGGAGGAACTCTATACTCCGAAGCCGTGACCAGCCATAAACGGATTGAATGTTGCATAAGCTGGCAACAAGTCAAAACGAATCTTCTGGGTGTTGGCATCACCGTCAGCATACTTACTAACCCTAATAGACATACCATCAGATGTAGTAGCAATAGTGTCGGTTGAATACAGTTTAGGCAACTTAACAGTACCCATACCAAAAGCTTGCTTCATGTAGAACAAGTTTGGCTGATACATAGTTGCAGATGCGCTAAGTACAGTAACAACAGCTCCGTTAGCAGGAGCAGCGTCTACAGTATTGTACTGTCCGTTAGCCTCATAGATAGCAGGACCAGCAACAACTAGGTTACCAGCACCAGCACCACTAAGCGTAACGTCAGCAGTAACAACACCTGTCCACTCTACAGCAGCACCACTCTCATTAATCATCGCAGTCTTGCTATCAAGATTTAAACGATTAACGTCAGCAATCTTAACCATGTCTCCAGCCTTAACAACCATATTGGCTTGTAGAGCTGTTACCGCTAGGGTTTGAGTCATAGTGTCTTTTGCTGTGACATAAGTTGCATCAGGAGCAGCACTCAACGTACCAGCTCTGTCAGCGCCTGTGCCAGAGGTAAAAGTGTTTAAGCTTTGAGAAGTTAACGCTCTAAGTCCACCAAAGTTGGCAGAGATTTGAGAGTTTTCCCAAGCTGTACGAACCAAGCTATCAGAGGCACTTAGGCCATTCTGAACGCTTGCAAGCTTAGTAGCTGTGAAAGGATTCATAACATAGAACTTATCAGCAGATGCTGGTACGCCTACGCTATCTAACAAAGCTCCAGCACCAGCTATGTCAGTCCAAGCATCAGCAAAGACACCGTGACTACCATAACGTAGTGAAGCGTTTTTCATCATGTATCCACTAAGGTCTGTTTCCAGATCAGTAACAATACGTCTAGCAGCAGGAGCTAAGATTGCATCTAGCTGGTCAAGCTCAAGAGCTTCTTCAATGTTGCTCCAAGAAGTGGAAACAGTGAAGTAGTTCTGAACCGTACCAGTTGCCTTGCCTGCAATGATGTCAGACTTAGCTGCGCCAGATATGTCACCGCCTGCTGTACGAATTGAGTTGTAGTCATGAGGACGTTTGAAGTCTACATTACTACCAGTGGAAGGGTTGAACTTGCCACTCAAGAGCTGAGTGTCAATAGTTTTAGTAACTACACGAGAAGCTTCAAAAGCATCTAAAAATACTCTTGCCACTTTTCGAGTAATATTACTCGACAAATTATTAGCCATTGGGCCACCTCATTCATTCAAAGGTTGCTCCTGCTGGGCCTCTAGCTTTAGGCGCTGAACCAGCACCCTGTGGCGTATCAACCGGAGGAGGAGCCGCACTTACTTTAGGTTTAAGTTTTGCAGCTTCAGCCCGAATTTCATTCTCTATCCTAATCGCAGCCTGCATTGGGGTCATGTTGCGAATGTTGTCTAGTTCAACAGCATTCTTACTGAGGTACATTGTGATCGCTGGTCCCATGTCGTCCTCTAAAATATGGTCAACAAGGTCTTGCGATACACCAAAGCCAGCTACAGTGTTACCCGCAACTTGCAATTCCTCTGGCGTTATACCCAAAGCAGCAGCTTTTTTAGAATAAGAGTTAATCTTCTCGTTCTGTTTAGCTACATACTGTTCTTGCTCCTGCTTCTGAGCCAGCAATTGTTGTTGTTGTAACGACTCTTGCTGAGAATCATAAGCAGCTTGTCTTGCTATTGCCTGATCACGCTCACTAGCCTTTCTCCTGAACTCCTGATCGCTTAACTGATAAGGGTCAGGCGTTGGCGGTATAACAGGCCTCTGTTCTTTAGGGGCGCTATCTTCAAGAGCTTTGATTCTGGCATTTAGGCCTTGGATCTCCCTTTCCTTTTCAGAAATTTGGTAGACCTTCTTGCCTATAGCCTTATCAAAGGCATCTTGTTGAGCCTCGTCAAAAACAGGTTTAGTAGATTTTTCCTGAGCTTCCTCAGTATCCGTGGATGATTCGGAGTCAGTTACCTGACCTTCAGCTTCTGTCTCTTCAAGCTCAAACGTAATGTCTGTAGCCTCATCAAGATCATCTTCTGGTAGCATCTTAACCTTCCGTAAATGCCGTCAAATGAACGGTGACGTTCCGCACCTCCAAAAAAGCGTGGAGTTCGCTGTACTTTAACTATACCACATATTGTGGTTTTGCATAATTATTTAACTAATTTCGTCTTTGCTCAATTCCTTTTAAAATATCTTCTGTAATGGTTCCCATAGGCTTTAGTCTTCTAAGCGTATATTGTTCTTTTGCCATCGTTGAAGGATCAGCCCTAAGTAAATCGTCAACACTATTAAATCCTCTTTGTTGAGCAAACTCAGGAAGCAGCTCAAAAGCATTAATATCTTGTTCTCTTAAAACACCGCCTCCCCTTCCAGCCAACCCTTGTCCGTATGTTCTGTGACCAGAAACTTCAAACCTACCGCCTAAAGGATTAAGAAAACCAACATTCTGCAAACCCATATCAGGAGCGTTAAATTGCATTCTGTCTGAAACAGCTAGTCTTGCCTGACCAATGCCTAACCCGCCTTCATTACGCAAACCTATATCTAATACATTTAATAATTTCTTTCTTGGATCACCAGACATCTCGCTTATTTGCTTTATGCTTTCTGGATCATCAATACCTTTCCAGCTTGGATAAAATTCTCTTATCTTTCTATCTGCTTTTGTTTTCATGGTTTTTGGTACAGCGTGTCTTGCATGAGTAACCATAACTTCTCCTGTCATGGTTGCAAAATCACCGCCAGTAGGAGCCATCCTATACGGAAGCATTAAAACTTCATCATTATTAAAAGGCCTTCCTCCTAGTTTTAAAGCGTTTAAGTAACCGCTAGTTGCACCTTGATCTTGCGCCCAAACCTGTCCCTCCCTACCTAAAGGGTTTGCAAACATAAAGTCTTGACCGCCTTGCAAGTCTATAGGTATATCATACTGAATACCTTCAACACCTCTTAACTGTGATCCTGCCTTAGTCCTGTCAGACATAGTTAAAGCAAAAGGTCTTCCCTCAAAATCAAAAATACTTAATTCTGGTTTTTCAAAATTCCTGTTATCGTAGACTAGCTCTGTATTTAATATTCTGTCTTGTTCTTGAATTCTTTTATCAAATCTAGGATCAAAACCTTCATCACTTATATTGAATTGTTCCCTTAACGCACTAATAGCACCAGAGCCAGCTACTCTATTGTCACCAGCAAAAAACATTTGTTCGCCTTGATCGTTTAGTTTTGGCTTTCCTCTAGTTGTTAGTAGGTTTCTAGGATCATCTAATTCAATTCTTGTAGCTCTTTTGGCTAGAACAACCGGACCTATCTGTAAAATTTGCTCTGCCTCTCCAAGACGCTGACCGTTTTTCTTATCGTAAAAACCGCTTCCTCTTGCTGGATTCATTCCAACTTCTATCCATTGGTCAGCATCAGGAGCTGTTCCGTTTAATATGTCTCTAACTTGCTGCTCAACAACTTTGGGATCACGATTTTCCCAAGCGCCTTCCACTCTTCCTATTGTGGATTTAGTTTTTGCGCCCCTAGCAATATCTAGAGCTACGTTAGGCTTAGAATTAAAAGAAACATTGTTAAGAACAGCAGTAGGCCCATAACCTAAAACAGTGCCACTAGTACCAGCGTCATGCACAGTTGCTACCCAAGTGCCTTGATCTTGATAGGCATTAATATCAAGCCTTGATGATGCTGGAGTTCCATCAGGCAGAGCTATGTTAACGCCAATTATTCCACCTGTTTTTTCTCCCTTGCCAAGAGCCATCGCTATCTCTTCATAGCTTGGAACTTCTAATACTTGGCCTATGGGTTCTGGAGGCAATACTCTTTGTACAATGTTGTTGTACTCTTGTATGTCCATATCACCATCGTAAACTTTTTGAGCTGCCTCTCTTATTTCCTGTGGTATTTCGCTTTTGAATCCCTTTCTTGTAGAACGCCAAGCATCTGTACCTTCTTGCGTAATACCTAGCTTTTCTCTAGCGTCATTTAAAGTTCCACCGTATTGTTCATAAGCTCTTTTCTTGCCGCCAGAGGGTAGTCTGACCCCAGAGGCTAGAACGGCTTGTCCTGCTGTTGGATTGCCGCCAATCATTACTGACGTAGGATCAAAGCTAACTATTCTTTGTTGTTCTGGGTCGTAGTATTCTCCACCGGATGCCGCAGCTTTTGCTTGCTCTGTTGCGTATTGACCAAGGCCTTCTGCCATATTTAAAGCTGACTTTGTTACGGCTGCTTGTTCTCCAGCGTCACCAAAGAAAAAATCACCTACAGCGTTAAGAGCTGACTTAGTGCCTCTTACTAAAGGCATATACTCCATACCAAACTCTGACTCTCCGTACTGAGCTGGTATCGTCTTAACTTCTTGCTGCATATTTCCTCTGGGACCAAAAGAAATATTTCCTGTAGGAATGGTTTGTTCTGGTCTTATGACTTCTCTACGAAAAGGCATAAAAATATCTGTTACGCCTCTATCTCCACCATAGTCATAACCAAACTCTGGTTGTTCAGGAGCCTTAATACCTCTACGTTCTAACTCTTGTATTGCTTTCTGCTGGTCATCTCCAACAGACAATGGATTCTGCTCTGTGTAACCAGAAAGTTCATCTAAGTCTCTTAATGCACTAACAGGTTCAGCCACTGTTAAATCCTTAAACTAAATAGTTAACTGTGTATTCTCTGGCTCTAGAGCTTTTAGCACCACGCCAATCATAAGTATCTATAACGGTCACTTGTTCTACTGTCTTGACAACAGGCTCATGCACTACCTCTGTCCTAGTTTCTCTGTTCACATGAGTTGAAACTAAAGGTACTGCTGATACTGGTCCTGATGCGATCTCATTCATTGTAGTTAAACCAAGGGTAACGAGACTTTGGTACATCATTTATGTTTTGTAGTGTGTCTCTTCCCATCACAAACTGAGGAACGCCCCCCAACTCTCTATTCCTGCCACCACTAGCAATAGTCATCATAATTGCATCCTTAGCTTCTTCTGGACTTAATCCCTGTCTTGCAAGCTCTATCCCAAACTCATTGTTGATGTAATCAAGGTACTCTGTTCTTGGGTCTTTGCCTTGCGACTTCTGCTTAATAGCTTGAAAGTGTTCCTTAGCCTGAGCGCCAAGACCAGCTAATGGATTCTGTCCTGCGTAATAAGAAAATAGCGCATGATTGACTATGTTGAATATCTCTTCATCGCCTCTTATTCCTGTGTTCTGCCTATTCATTTCGCCTTCTTTTGGCAGGACCAACTCAACTCTAGAGTTTTTTCCTATTAAACCAGCATCTACCATCTGATTAGTAAGCTCTACTGCCTCTTGAGATATAGCAAGCTGTCTTTCATCACCAAAACCTAAAGCATCAGCGCCTTTCTTAATTAAAGACTCTCCGCTATCAATAAGGTATTGCTTTAACTTATCGTCCACGATTAGCAATTCTCATAAGGTCTGGAGTGCTCATGCTTCTCATTCGGTTCTCGTTATTCATCTCTTGTATCTTTCTTTGGTTGTCTATCTCTTCACCAAAAGTCTTAACATCAGTGTTGTCTATAGCTGCTCCAGCCTTCTCAGCGTCTACCTCTACCTTGAGCCTGCTAGTCTGAGCATTAAAGATGTCTACCTGACTCTTTGCCTGATCAACTACAGAAGTGTTTTGCATCTTCTGAGCCTCAAGCTGTATCCGCATAGTTTCATTCTGGACTTTCTGCCCTTCTATCTGCGCCCTTAACTGCTCTGCCTGAGCCTTACCCATTTCTGCCTGAGCTATCATAAAAGCTGGATCAGGTTCTTGTGGCTGTTGTTGAGCCTGAGCCATAGCCGCTAACTCATCTTGCGTCATCTGAGACTGAGGTATCATTCCCTGAGAAAGCATCTGCTCTCTCTTTCTGTCAGAGATTTGTTTTGCTGACGCAGTAGAAACATTATCCAATAGGACATCACCAGCAATCTGCAAGATAGTGGGATCAATCTTTGCTATCTCAATAATGGTGTCGATTGTCTCTTTCTGTCTGTTCTTAAAGCTTGCTCCAGCTCTTACACTTACATCGTAAACGCCTACAGAGAGATCATTCAGAGTTACAACTTGTCCTGTTTGTTGGTCAATCTGTTGCGTATTAATCGGAGCTACATCATAGGTTTGATCTTCTTTAAGAATCCTAACCGTTCTTGCTGTGTTGTATACCTTTGGGATAGCCTCTACCAATACACGGCCAGTTGCTCTTATACCTGTCTCTAAGGCACTGAAATACTTGAGCGTAGAGTTGTCACCCTTGTTTTGTAATTGCTCAATAGCTACACCACTTTGTAGGCCTGCATTTTCTCCCATGTTTGATGCATACATTCCAGAGGCGTAAGTAATCATTCCTCTCATCGACTCAGAGATTGTTCTAAGTCCAGCATTAATTGCTGCGCCTCCTACCTGTTGTGGAGGGTTTGGAGCATCTGGATCAACATTGTAAAACTGCACCGGATCAGAGTTAGTGTTGAGCGTTGCCAGAGTGTCTTCATGCCCAGCAGCCTGAGCTGGTGTCATCATAAACTTGGCTCTAGGTGCTAAGGCTCCCTCTTCAATCTCTCTGCTTACTGAGTAGTTCAACACTCTTTGAGGGTCAAGCAGCTTCTCTACTACACCCCAATAGATAGACTTGTTCTCAGTTATTCTGTAGTTGGCATAGATAGGAACAACAGGCATTCTGCTAAACACTGTTTCCGATTTATCTTCTAGCCAATCTTTTCCGTCAAAGAATCTACTGCAAATTGTTTTGTGAACTCGCTTTCTTCTTTGTATCTCATTGATTCCCATTGCTTTGAAATCATCAATCACTTTCTTCAATTCGCTGTCAGCCTCATGCACAGCGCCACTGTCAAACATGACTAACTCTTTGTCGGACTCTTCACAATAGATAAACTCACCAATAACAATGACTTCAGCCTTATCATAGTAAGCATCACCATCTCTGCCTTCCGATACGCTTTCCTCTGAGCCATCAGGCCATCTGCGCTGGTACTCTTCTTTGCTTATGGCGTGTAGAACAAAGCAATAACGGCTATCAGACTTATCTTGTCTCTCGGCTGCTGGATCAAAGAAGACTCTATCTATGGCATTGCCTATCTTTTCAATCACCAAGTCCTGCTCAAAAGAATCATCATCAATGTATTTCTGTGAAACTCTCCAAGCATCAAAGCCGCCCACTACCATTCCTCTGGCTGACTCTGCATAAACATCTGAAGCATCACTCATGGTTTCTATGTTGCGTATGATTCCATCGTAGGTGTTAGCTATGGACTGAGTAGCACTACCGCCAGCAGGCGCAATCTTTACATCGAACTCTGCCTGCGTTATCTCTGAACAAATTTGGTCCACAATAGGATTGACCATATCAAAAGTGTAGCGTGGCTTTTTCTCGTTCTTTGCCTGACTTAACCACTTAGGCTCCCACTGTCCATCTCTCTTATCCAAGAACAATGCACACTCTCTAGCCTGATCTCTCATGTCTTGGTCAGCACTTTGAGACTTGGTTAAAAGGTCATAGACGTAATCGTGTTCTTTGTATTTCTTTGAGGAGTAAGGCTTGTCTTTATATTTCATCAGTCATTCCATCCTGCAAAATTAATCTTAGTGGGCGCTGCTTTTGTCTTGGGCCTGTAGCAAGCCATCATTAAAGCGTCACCCATGTTTGGAGATGGTAGCTGATAAGGCTTTCTAGCCATCTCTATCTTGGACATAATCTGTATTTTACCAGTGTTGCTACGCTTTAAAGGTATGCGGCAAACCTCAGAACGAATTTGATCTAGGTTAGATATGCTTGAGGATAAGCTAATTTGATCCTCTGGGTCCACATATTCTCCACGCTCAACTGCACGATAAGTATTGTAGAACCTATCCCGCAGCCGCCACCAATACTGCGCCCTCTTGTTGTAAAAGGTTTCCTTGTTGGTCTTGTTCTTTGTTTTGCCGCCTTCAGTGTACGGTTGCTCTGGCTCCTCTACAGCTTCTGAGCCTTTGAACATGAAGTAGTCTATGCCGTTCTTATCGGCCAATGCGCTATCTACTTGTCGTTTAAGACTAACACCTAAGCCATCACAATCCCATACAAACCAATCCGCTTGGCTTTCTAAAGCTTTATCCAGCGCCCAATCCATTCCGTCTGCTGCTTCTCCGGTTACCATCTCGCTGATATCTAGAATTTGGTTTCCTCTCCTAACGCAGAATCCTTTAGAGTCACCGCCTGTATCAGATGGGTCATGGCTGGCTATTATCGCGCCTTCTCCCTTCCATCCTAACTTATCGTGAGCGTCAATAGCTGAATCAAACCACTCCACGCTTATCAGGCTGTCTTGGACCTCATCATAGAACTCTCCCTCCCAGATATGTTTGTACAGAGCTGCTGACATACTCTTCTTATCATGCAGCCTTTCATCTTCTAGGACCGTAGGGAACTTAGGGTTCTTGTCGTAGTTAACCCAATAGATACAGTGCAAGTCATCAGAGTAATGCTTGTTTCTTCTTAGCTCTTTCTCAAACGGAGTAAAGAATCTCTGGCTGAATGCATCATTCTTGCTGCGTGGGTTTGCACTAATTAGTATCTGGCTTCCTTCTTTTCTCAGAGTAGGAGTTAGTGCCTTGAGACTTTCAAAGCTAAGGCTCTGTCCTTCCTCTACCCAGAATAAATCAAAATCATGGTACGACTTCACATTCTCTGGTGATCTAGCTAAGCCTCTAAACACAAAGGCAGTATCACCATTCTTGCGAAAGTTTATCTGGTTGCTTTGTATCTCAAATACATCTTGCAGGCCTTGCCTTTCTATTTCTGAGCAGAGCAAAGAGTAAACGCTGTCCTGCATACTGCTCTGGAACTCTCTAAAGCAAGCTGTCTTCTTGCCTTGCATTGCTTTGGCTAGGAGTATGTTTGCTATGCCTACGCTTTTGCCTGAGCCTCTGCCGCCAAAGAGAATAAGAAACCTCGCCTTAGACTGAGCAAGCTTGCCTAGCTCTTTGTTGATGACTGTTAGGTTATAGTTCATTAGGCATAAGTAGCGCCTTTCGGCCCAGCCTTCTTTTTCTTTTTCTTCTCTTGAGCTTTTGCATAGGCGATTGCTATGGCTTGGTTGCGTGGCTTTCCAGCGTTGATCTCTGTACGGATGTTGCTGCTTATGGTTTTCTTGCTGTTACCTTTCTTGAGTGGCATATATCCTCCTCAGTCATCTGCGCCAATAACTGTGATGGTTACCTCTACATCTTTCTCAATAGGTCCACCATCAGCGCCTGTAATCTCTTGCTTAGATTTCTCGGTCCAATCCATTACATGAGATAACCAAAGCTTCATTGACTGAAAATCTCCTTCATCTAATCCTTTGTGGTATAGCGCCTCTATCATCTTTGTGCCAGCCGCCATTCTAGACCTGTTGTATCCTTCATTAACTCTATCATCTCTAGCCATTATTTTTTCTAAGGTATTGAAACACATACCTAAATGCTTTGCTAACTGCTCTTTAGTTAATGAAGGTGCTAGTCTTTCAATTTCTACCAGTTCTTCTTCTGTTATTTTACGCTCAGGTCTTGCCATCGCTTCCTACTAGACCGAATCCAGTGAAGGGAATATGAACCACTGGTTCAACATCCTGTGAGTCTCCTCTGTCGGTCCTGCCTCCCATTGCTAAAGTAAAATCACATACAGCTAAGTCTACCATTTCTAGTAGATCAGTCCACTGAACTACAAGCAAACAAAGCTTGCCAGTATCTTGATGCAATCTCTTTGCAGCTTGCAACTTAGCCAATGATAGCATATACGTTGGGTAGCTCCCACTAGGCTTGCTTCTATGCTTCATCTCAATAAACGCCACTATCTCTTTGTCTCTCTCAGCACAAAAATCTAGCATAGACTTCTTAGGAAGCTTAATTAGCTTACAGTTCCAAATCTTTTCTAGCTTTGTTTTTAGAAAACTTTCGTTGAGCCTGTCTCCCTCTGTTTCATAAATTGGTCTACTCAAGGCCTTTCTCCTCTCTGACTTGTCTTCTAGCTTTAGCTTGGCGCATGAACTTATAGTCTGAATGCCTCATTTTTTCTTTTTTCTGTACTGACTTTTCATGTATTAGTAGAAAAGTATCGTCTAACCCTTTCTTTTGCATAAGCTTGTAGTCTCTATCTGGTGCGAACGGAGTGTCGCCAGAGAACAGGTCAGACGTTTTTAGTCCTACAGCCTCTGCTATTGCTGGAGCCTTAGCCCCACAAGCAAAGCAGTAAGCTAGTATTTTGTCGTCAACAATCTTAATAGTCATGCTAGGATTGTTGTCATCATGAACAGGACATAACGCTGTATACTTGTCATTGCCGACTTGTTTAACTTTCTGTAAACGATTCAAGAAGTTGTTAACGTAGCTCATGTTCTCTCCTTTTAGCATTCTTGATGTTCATGTGCTGGATGTAACCCCGAACTTCTTCTGGTATTTCATCGCTGGCTACTTTGTCTAGACCTCGTGGAAACACCCCAAACTTTTCTTTGTACTTCCAACTAGCCCATCCGTCCTTATAGCCTCTATTCAAACCAAACCTAATCAAGCCGCTAAGGAATGCTTGCTTGTCTTCTTTGCTGGTTAGCTTGTTGACTTTGACTAGCTCTTTGCCATCATCCTTGAGTATCTCGGCTTTAGGAGGTAGCTGATAGCCGCAGGCTCCGCAAGTTCTGCCTTGAAACTGGCTATAGCACACAGGGCATTCCTGCATCTTGAGTTCAACTTCTGGTTTCTCAACTTGCTCTCGTTCTTTGAAGTTTTGCTTACCTTCATCTAGCTCTGAAGGGATAACGTCTTCAGGGAACTGTCCATGCTCCTCCAGATTGCCAGCGTGGTCTAGATAGGTTGCTATCTCTTTATCTGGATGTATCCGCATGATGCGCCCAGCTCTCTGCACAAAACTAATCAGAGACTTAGTAGGAAAGCAGTCTATGAGGATTTCAGTAGATGGAGAGTCATAGCCAGTTGCCAGTAGCTTTGAACATGACAACACCTTGTAAACTCCGTCTTCAAAGTCCTGATAGATTAGCTCTCGCTCTTCATCAGGCGTGTACCCATCAATGTGACAGGCTGGAACTCCTGCCTCGTTAAATCTCTCTACTAAGTTTTTTGAGTATGTAATGTTAGGAGCAAAGGCTATTCCACGCCTTGTGAGTCCCTTAGAATGCTTCCTGTAGTTTTCAATGATGTCTCCTGCCAATGTATCGTCTTCTATCATCTTCTGTCCTAGCTCTTCAGGGTCGTAGTCTGAGCCGCCAGTAGATAGAGCTTTAGTCTTGATACCCTTAGTGTCTAGCCTCTTGCCTGCATAATACTCTACAGGACACAACCAGCCCTCCTCCATCAAGTCTCTAGGCTTTTTGGTGACTATCAGGTCATCGTAGGTCAGCCCAAGATTTTTGCTGTAAGGAGTGGCGCTCATACCAATGAAGGGTATTGCGTTCCAGCGATGCATAATGTTTAGAAGGCCTTTGTACTGAACGTGGCACTCGTCAACAATACCAACATCGAACCTCAACTCTCGATTAATAGCAGTCTGGACGCTGGCAATTTGAATCTTCTTGGTAGGATCAAAAGGTCTATCTGCTTGGATGACAGTGTAATCAGCTCCTAGCCGCTTGAAAGTTTCTTCAGTCTGTGCAAGCAACTTCAAGCGGTCCACAAAGAAAATACCTGTCTTACCCTTCTTGGCAGCAGACATAAGGATATGAGCAGCGATGGCTGTCTTTCCAAAACTACAAGGAGCCGCCAGTATTGGTCTAAGCTTACCAGACGCTAGGCTGCCCCTCAGAGCAGCTACAGCGTCTAGTTGATGTGGTCTAAGTTCAGCAACCATTAGTACGGCTCCCTAGACTGTTCGGCAGGATCATAACCAGCATTTCCTGTTTCTAGCTGTTCATCTACATGGTTATGTATCCAATCAACAAGCAAACTTCTAACTGTCTTTTTTAACTCAGATGCAGCCTCTAGATCATCTGTATCATTTCTAATCAAATTTACTACAAGCTGTGCTGCATCACCGCCATCTATCTTTTCTATGGCATCGTAATAAAAAGCAACATCTGCTTTAGGTCCAAAATACAAGTCTATGCCTTCGTCTATTACTTCGTCTGGGACCAAGTCCCAATCAACTACGTTTTCGCCATCATGCTCAACTACCCACTCTGCACACCTTTCAAAGAAAAAGTTTTCTCTTATACTCCACTCTTTCTTTGTTTCCTGAAATTTTACTATTGTCATTTTTTTTCTCCGGTTATGCACATCCTTGTGCTGTTTGAATTAAACTTCTACTAATTTTAGATTTCCGTTATTGGCTTTTTCGATAGTAAAGGTCTTTCCAATGTACTGAATCGTGTCTCCTATCTTCGCTTCAAAAGCTACTTCGACTTCTTCGTTTTTGATTGCGCTTAGTATTGTTGGGTTTCGCGCTAGCCAGTATACAGGGTTTTCAAACTTCTCGGCTCTGGCTAGCCCCTCTAATGGGCACTGACCGTTGTTCAAAGCGGCACTGAATACATCACCGAAAGTAAAGTACCAGCCGTCGATATATAACTGGTCGTCTGGACGATAAGCATCAAGTCGAGCCTCAAAAACCTTGTGAGTTGCGTCCGAGTTAACAATTTTTCGTAGGGCCATTTTTTTTCTCCAAGTTATTAATCAATATGGTTATTAGACCATACCTAATTCCTATTTGCAAACACTTTGTTAACAATATAATCCCTTATATATCAATAATTTGGGTGCGTACTCAAATCGTTCGCTAAGAGTACGACTAACCTTAGCGCGGTTTCCTCGGTTAGCGCATGAAGTAGGAAGTCAAAAAGGCCATGTCAAGCACCTAAAAAACCGTTTGGCTCCATCACCAACTGCAAGTGTTTTGCTGAATCTGCCCACCGCTTGCTGGGACAGGAATCGCGCACACCAAACAACAAACGCGATCACAACTTTATAAGCCTGATTTTAAGACCCACGCTCAGGCAAACGTGGAGAACAGGAAATGACAATTCCTGTGGTCTTCTATGAAGCCTTCAGCTCTGCTATCTGCCTTTTATGTTCACGTTTCAGGCTTGCAGCTTTCTGAGCTTTAGTCCTTACATCCGGTTTATCAGTGTCATTAATTGCTTCATGTTCTACTAAAAAATCATGCACACTTCTTCCAGATTTATTTAGCGCACTTTTTTCTAGCTTAGTCCTGACAGATATATCTGCTTCAGCATCTTGACCTGACCACCAAACTTTAGATAACGCAATGTATATTACTTGCAGCTCTCTTGATGACAGATCAATGTTATGAATGTCCATTGTCCTCTCCTTAAATTATAAAACCCATCCTGTTGCAACCATTACTCCTAGCAACGCACTTAGGAAAAGACACACCATCATGCTCATTAGTTCTTTCATTGTCCTCTCCTTATCTGTAATGTTTTATTGGATTAGGCCAGAGCATCAGGGTTCCTGCATCATGCGGCTCTGCCCACCAATCTGCTCTGTCTAATATTTTTAATAACTTTGGGTGATACTGCTTTTTTTCTTCCATCGCCCAGTAATCAAAAATTCTCTGAACATTACCCTTTTTGTCAGTGTGCGTACTCTCACTACCGCGCAACCAAATACCAGTGTCTTGTCCATCAAAATCTTCTCTAAAGGCTGCCTCTGCCTCTGGAATAATCTGATTGATCTGCTTAACGAGAGATAGCCTTCTCATTGGTTTCCCGTTATGTCTTTTTCTCGCGTACCCACTCATAGTTTTCTCCAGATTCTAATTGAATTATCTTCTTGGGTTTGCAACATCCACTTACGCTTGTCTCCAAACTTATTACGC
>Ga0315316_10000287_pt1 | contig 32306 bp, 31 predicted proteins | sample M160m3416metaG_FD_203702 | JGI IMG/M metagenome (GOLD analysis project Ga0315316, IMG submission 203702) | Ammonia-oxidizing marine archaeal communities from Monterey Bay, California, United States - M1 60m 3416 | ecosystem: Environmental > Aquatic > Marine > Intertidal zone | place: USA... | reverse complement strand
AAGTTTGTCTTCAATTTCTAGAATTCTTCCTTCAATAAAAGATTGTTGTTCTTTTGCTGCATGATATTCAGCATTTTCAGATAAATCGCCGTGTTCTCTTGCTTCAGCAATTGCCTTAATTACATTTGGCCTATCCTCAGATTTAAGAGTTCTTAACTCTTCTTCAAGTAAATCAAAACTATTATTAGTCATAGGTACTTTATTCATAAATTTTACCCTTTATTTGATACTCAATAATAATATACATAATTTTTATAATATTAAAATTAATAAGATTGAATAGGTTTAACTGTTAATTCATTTTTATTTAAAGAAATTATTGCTTCAGTAGCTGCTTTACTTCCTGCTAGTGTTGTATAATAAGGTATATGAGCAGATAATGCAGCTCTTCTTAATGAGAAGCTTTCTTTAATTGATTGCTCACCTTCAGTTGTATTAAATATAATATTAACTAATCCATCTTTTATAGCGTCTACCAAATGTGGTCTTCCTTCACTAACTTTATTAATTTTAGTGACTTTTATTTTGTTATCTTCTAGGTATTTTGATGTACCTTTTGTGGCAATAATATTAAATCCTAAATCTAATAAGTTTTTGCATAGTGGTAAAATCTTTATTTTATCTGAGTCTTTTACAGAAATAAATAAAGTACCTACTTTAGGTAAATTTGATCCAACAGCCATTTGAGATTTAGCAAAAGCTTGACCAAAACTTTGAGCTAAACCCATAGCCTCTCCTGTAGATTTCATTTCAGGGCCTAAAAGAGTATCTACACCAGGAAACCTTCCAAATGGGAATACTGCCTCTTTTACTGAAATTTTATTTGTTTTATGCCATGGTGTTATTTTAAATTTAGATAATTTTTCTCCAGACATAACTCTTGCTGCTATTCCTGCAAATTGGTTTCCAGTTGCTTTAGCAACAAACGGGATAGTTCTACTAGCTCTTGGGTTAACTTCTAATATGAATATTTTTGGTTTTGGTGTTTCTATATCTTTAATGGCAAACTGAATGTTCATTAATCCTACTACTTTAAGGGCTTTTGCAAGAGTATTAGATTGTTTTTCTATTTCTTTGATTATAGTTTTAGGTAAACTATGAGGTGGTATAGTACATGCTGAATCTCCAGAATGCACACCAGCTTCCTCAATATGTTCCATAATGCCTGCAACTGTAGATAAATTTTTATCAGAAATAACATCAACATCAACTTCAATTGCATCTGATAAAAATCTATCGATTAGTATTGGATTTTTTCCAAAGGATGAGATTATACTATTAATATATTGTGTTAATGATTCTTCATTATGAATAATTTCCATAGCTCTTCCGCCTAATACATATGAAGGTCTAACTAGAACTGGATAACCTATTTTTTTAGCGATATTAACTGCCTCAAGAGATGAATTACATATCCCATTAGGTGGTTGTTTTAATTTAAGCTTCTTCAATAGTTTTTGAAATCTTTCTCTATCTTCTGCTAAATCTATCATGTCTGGCGATGTACCTATAATAGGTATATTAGATTCTGAGAGTCCTTTAGCTAATTTTAAAGGAGTTTGTCCTCCATATTGTACTATACATCCTTTTAATTTTCCTTTTGAATTTTCATTATTAATAATTTCTAATACATCTTCCTCTGTAAGTGGTTCAAAATATAGCCTATCAGATGTATCATAATCAGTAGAGACAGTTTCAGGGTTACAATTTATCATAATTGTTTCATAACCTTTGGCAGATAATGAATAAGCTGCATGAACACAGCAGTAATCGAATTCAATACCTTGACCTATTCTGTTAGGACCACCTCCTAAAATTATTATTTTATTTTTGTTAGATACTTCAGATTCGTCAGAGTAATCATTTATATTTTTATATTTCTCTTCGTAAGTTGAGTATAAATAGGGAGTTTTGGAGTTAAATTCACCTGCACAGCTATCTATTCTTTTATAAGAAGGTTTTACATTATATTTTTCCCTCAAATTTTTAATTATTTTTGTATCTATTTTAAGTAAATTTGCAATTCTTTTATCAGAAAAACCTTTAGATTTTATGAATTGTAACTCATCATAATTTTTAGGCAGCCCACTTATTTTAATTGATTCTTCAATTTCTATAATTTCTTCTATTTGCTTCAAAAACCAGGGGTCTATTTTGCTGCATTCAAAAATTTCTCTAATATTAAAACCTTCTCTGAATGCTTGCGCAACATAAAGTATTCTATCTGGAGTAGGTCTTGATAAGGCTGCAGATATAAAAGTTCTATCACCTCCATTTTTGTATCCAGGAATTTTTATATTATTAAAACCATCCAGGTCAGTTTCAATAGACCTTAATGCTTTTTGAAAAGATTCCTGAAAGGTTCTGCCTATAGCCATAGTTTCACCTACTGATTTCATTGCTGAGGTTAATGTGTCATGCGCACCTTTGAATTTTTCAAAAGCGAATCTTGGTATTTTTGTAACTACATAATCAAGAGTTGGCTCAAATGAAGCAGGAGTAGATTTAGTAATATCATTTTTAATTTCATCTAAAGTATATCCGATAGATAAACGAGCTGCTACTTTTGCAATTGGAAAACCTGTTGCTTTAGATGCAAGAGCAGATGAACGAGATACTCTAGGATTCATTTCAATTACTACCATTCTTCCATCAGATGGATTTATAGCAAATTGGACATTAGATCCGCCAGTTTCAACTCCAATTTCTCTCAATATTGCAATTGAAGCATTTCTCATCATTTGGTATTCTTTGTCAGTTAATGTTAAAGCAGGCGCTACAGTAATTGAGTCTCCAGTATGTATTCCCATGGGATCTATATTTTCAATGGAACAAATTATAATTACGTTATCAGCTTTATCTCTAACAACTTCCATTTCATATTCTTTCCAACCTATAATAGATTCTTCGATTAAAACTGAACCTACTGGAGAAGCATCTAAGCCACCTGTAACAATTTTATCGAATTCATCTTTATTATAAGCTATACCTCCACCTGTTCCTCCTAATGTGAATGAAGGTCGTATAATAAGAGGTAGACCTATTTCTTTTAAAGCATTATCTGCCTCAATTTTATTTTCTGCTAAAATCCCTTTGGGTGTAGTTAGTCCTATTTTTTTCATAGCGGTCTTAAAAAGCTCTCTATCTTCAGCTTTTTTTATAGCCTTTAGTGAAGCTCCTATAAGCTCTACATTATACTTTTTTAATATACCAGATTCAGCTAAACTCATAGCTGTATTTAAAGCAGTTTGTCCTCCCATAGTAGGCAAAATAGCATCTGGTTTTTCAGTCATTATAATTTTGGTTACCATTTCAGGGGTAATAGGTTCGATGTAAGTTGCATCAGCAAAGTCGGGGTCAGTCATTATAGTTGCAGGATTAGAATTTATGAGAATTATTCTGTATCCTTCTTCTCTTAATATTTTACAAGCTTGTGAGCCTGAATAATCAAATTCACATGCCTGTCCAATCACAATAGGTCCTGCTCCAATAATTAATATTGATTTTATATCTTTACGTTTAGGCATTATTTTTCTTTATTTTATTTACTTCATTATAAAATGAGTCAAAAAAACCATAAGTATCGTGAGGACCTGGCGACGCTTCTGGATGGTATTGTACTGAAAATATAGATTTATTTTTTACTTTTATGCCTTCGACTACACCATCGAATAAAGATGTATAGGTTTCTGCTATGGTCTTTGAAAGACTGCTTCTTTTTACTACAAATCCATGATTCTGACTGGTAATTTCTACTTTATTGTTTTTGGTAGACTTAACAGGTTGGTTGGCTCCCCTATGGCCATTAAGCATTTTTTCTGTTTTAGCTCCTAAAGCAAGAGCAATGAGTTGATGTCCTAAGCATATCCCATAAATTGGTATATTAGTTTCAAATAATTTTATTAATAAATCTTTTACAATTTTATTTGTAGCTTTAGGGTCACCAGGGCCATTAGACAAAAATATTCCGTCTGGTTTGAGTTTTATAATATCTTCGTATGTTGATGTGAGAGGAACTACAATAACATTAAAATTTCTATCAGCTAACATTCTTAAAATATTTTGTTTAACACCAAAATCAATCACTACTACATTTCTTTTAGTATCAGATTCATATTTATATTTTTTAATATTAAAATAATTTTTATTATAAAAACTTTTATGCTTCCACAAGTATTCTTTTTTGCATGTAACCTTTGATGCTAAATCTGCTCCTTCTAATCCTTCCCATGATTTAATTAATTTTAAAGCTTCTTTTATTCCTTTATTATTTATTTCTTCATTTATAATCATACCATTTATGTAACCATTTTCTCTAATTAGAGAGGTTATAGATCTTGTATCTATTCCTTGTATGCCTATTATATTATTTTTAATTAACCATTCTTGTAAATTCAAATCAGATCTAAAATTTGAAGGAACAGTTATATTAGATTTTAACACGATTCCCTTAGCAACAGGCGAATTTGATTCATTATCATTTATATTCGTTCCTGTATTACCAATATGAGGAAAGGTAAATGTAATAATTTGATCTGCATAAGATGGGTCAGTTATAATTTCTTGATAGCCAGTCATTGATGTATTAAAGCATAATTCTCCTATTGTTCTGCCTTTTGCACCTATGCCCTGACCCCAATAAGTATTACCATTTTCTAATAACAGTAGAGCATTTTTTTTATTAATTAGTTCATTCAAGAGTTTAGGTTTGGATGATTTCATTTTAAAATAAAATTCCATATTAAGTATATTTTTAAAAAAAATTATAATTGTCTCTTGGAAATCCACACTAATCAAATCAAACATTTAGGTCAAGAAAAGTAATAATTATTATTTATATTTTTTATAAATATAATGTAATATATAATAATTAATTTATAAGGATGAAGATGTGTTAAGAAATAAATTTAAAAATGAATTGCTAGATGCCATGAAATCTAAAGATTCTATAAGAGTATCTACGCTAAGGCTAATATTAGCCGCTATAAAAGATAGAGATTTAGAATCAAGAAGAAAAGGCGAAGGTGACCTTATTTCTGATTCTAGTATATTAGAAATTTTATCTAAAATGGTAAAACAAAGAAATGAAACAGCACAAGTATATAAAAAAGCTGGAAGAAAGGAATTGGCAGATTCGGAGTATGAAGAGATAGAAGTTATTAATGCATTTATGCCTAAAATGTTAACAAAGTCAGAATTAGAAAAAGTAATAGAGGAATCTATAAATGCAATAGATGCAAAAACACTTCGAGACTTAGGTAAAGTAATATCAAAAATTAAAGAAGATTATACTGGAAGGTGTGATTTTGCTGATGTTAGTCAAATGGTTCGAGAGCGATTGGAAAGGTAATTAAATTTTTATATGGCCTTTGCAGATAATTTAGTTGATATAATTCATGAAAAAATATTATTGTCTGATTTTATTGGAAAGACAGTAAACCTATCTAAAAGAGGTGGAGACTTTATTGGTTTATGTCCCTTTCATAATGAGAAAACTCCTTCGTTTACTGTAAGTAATGATAAAGGGTTTTTTCATTGCTTTGGATGCGGTGCTCATGGGGATGTTATTTCATTTGTTATGCAAAAAGAATCTATTGAGTTTAAAGAAGCTATAAAGTTATTAGCATCTGAGGCGGGTGTTAATGCAGCTAATTATTCATTTAAGGATAAACAAATAAGTAAAGAAGAAATTAATTCTAAAGACATATTAGAAGATTCAAAGGATTATTTTAAAAAAAACTTCAATTCTATTTCTGCAGAAAAAGTAAAAATATATCTTCAAAAAAGAAAAATATCCTTAAAGGCTAGTAATTATTTTGAGTTGGGTTTTGCTGAAAACATTTCAGCCGATTTAATAAAGTATTTAAAAAATAAAGGACATCTTATAGATGATGTTATTATTTCTGGCCTAGCAAGAAAATCTAATAACAATGGTCAACCTTATGATTTTTTTAGAAATAGACTAATTTTTCCTATTCATAACCCTAAAGGAGAAGTCGTTGCGTTTGGAGGCAGAACTCTTGAGGGTAAAGACCCTAAATATCTTAATTCACCTGATACTATTCTCTTTAAAAAAAAGAAATTACTATTTAATTATCATAGAGCAAAAACATTTGTTCAAAAAAAGAATATACCTTTTATAGTAGTAGAAGGCTATTTAGATGTAATTGCACTATATCATGTAGGTTTATATGGAGCAGTTGCGCCATTAGGGACAGCATTGTCAGAAGAACAATTAATTTTATTATGGAAAGTTTCAGATGAACCTGTAATTTGTATGGATGGAGATCAAGCGGGCTATCGGTCCGCTATTAGAACACTTAATATTGCTATGAAAATATTAAAACCAGGTAAATCTCTAAGATTTGTTTTTTTAAAAGACGGAGAAGATCCAGATAACCTAGTTTTTAAAAGTAAAAAGAAAGAAATAAACAATTTGGTAGGCAATGCAATGTCTATGTTTGATGCTTTTTGGAATAGTGAAATATTAAATTTAGATTTAAAAACACCTGAAAAAAGAGCTGCTTTTAGGTTATTAATGGAAAAAAAAATATCTGTTATTGAAGATAAAATTGTTCAAAGAGAGTATAAAAAATCATTTTATGATTATTATAACAATATGTTTTCAGGTAATTATTTAAATAAAAATGATAAGGCAATTAAATATAAAAATAGTAATATTAAATTAGACCAGCAAAATGCTGATAGAGTAAATAAAAAATCTTATGCCTCATTCAGAGAAAAGAACTTAATTGAGTCAATATTTAATAATCCAAGCATACTAAAAATGATTGAAGAAGATTTTTCTTTGCTAATTTTTTCAAATAGAGAATTAGAGTTAATAAAAATAGCATTACTGGATTTATATAAAAAGAATGGAAATTTAACTGAATTAAATATAATTGAGTTAAAAGATGATATAAGATATGCTTCTCTAATTAAAGAAATTTTTAAAATAAATGATTGGGCAATATCTAAATTTGTTCCTGATTTTGTAAAAAGAAATGAAGATTTAAACTATGTAGTAAAGTGTTGGTTAGAAGCGGCAAATATTCAAAAACTATGGTATAAAAAGCTTAAAAACTAAATATATTTTGTTAAAGTTATTACTTGATAATTCTTTAAACAAAATATAATTAATAAATATATTTTATAATGTTCAATTAATAACAAGTAGAAACTTAATTATGTCTAAAAAAAGTAAATCAGTAAATAATAATTCAGATGGTTCTTCTGCTCAAGATGAACAAAGTTCTGACATAAGTGAAGGAGAAGTAAAAAAACTTATTTCTAAAGGTAAAGAAAAAGGATATTTAACATATGATGAATTGGCAAAAGTACTTTCACCTGAGAAATTTTCTTCTGAGAAGATAGAAGATATTCAGGCTATGATATCGGATTTAGGTATTAGCTTAGTTGATTCTGATGATGATACCAATGATATAGAGGTAGATAATAAAAACCAATTAGTAAAGGAGGAAAACCCCAAGGATACTGAGTTAGGAAGAACAGATGATCCTGTAAGAATGTATTTAAGGGAAATGGGAAATGTAGAGTTATTGTCTAGAGAGGGAGAAATAGCTATTGCAAAAAGAATTGAAGCTGGAAGAGATCTAATGTTTCGAGGTATTAGCAGAAACCCGTTAACATTAAGAAAAATATCTAAATGGAACTCAGAATTAAAAAAAGAAAATATTTCGCTTAGAGAGGTTATTGATTTAGAGGCTACTTATGGTTCTGGCCCAGATGGTGCAACTGTTAATAATCCTTTAGCTAATGCAAAAGTCGCGTCAACTCTTCAAACAAATTTAACTGAAAATAATGATGAAGATGAATCCTTCGAAGGAGAGGACACTGATAACCAAAATTTTGATTCAGATGAGGATAATGAATCACATGACGGAATGCCATCAATATCTACTTTAGAAGAAATTCTTCAACCTCAAATTATATTAGCTTTTAAACAATTAACTAAATATTCAAAGGTTATGGATAAATTTTGGCAACAAAGTATTTTAAATCAAGTGTCTGCTAAAGAGAATAAAGTTTCTGATCAAAATAAGTTTTACAAATCTCAAAAAGAAGTTTCTGAAATTATGAGAAGCTTACGTTTGAGCACTCATAGAGTTGAAGAATTAATTGATGAACTTTATGGAAAAAATAAAAGATTATCTTATCTTGAGGGAAGCCTTATTAGGCTAGCTGTAAAAAATAAAGTTAAAAGGGATAAATTTTTAGAATTATATAGTGGGAAGGAAATACAGAAAGATTTATTAAGAAAAATGTCTTTAAATAAAGATAAGCTAATAAAAGAATTTATTAAAAATGAAAGACCCCAAATAAAAGAAATTTTATCAGAGATAAAAAGTATTGTTGAATATTGTAGTTTAGGCGTAAATGAGTTTAAAGTTCTAGTTAAAGCAATTGAACGTGGAGAAAGAGAATCAGAACAAGCTAAAAAGGAGATGATAGAAGCTAATTTAAGATTAGTAATTTCTATTGCAAAAAAATATACAAATCGTGGATTGCAATTTTTAGATTTAATTCAGGAAGGTAATATAGGATTAATGAAAGCAGTCGACAAATTTGAGTATAGGAGAGGGTACAAATTTTCAACTTATGCAACATGGTGGATCAGGCAGGCTATAACTAGATCAATTGCAGATCAGGCTAGAACTATTCGTATACCTGTCCACATGATTGAAACTATAAATAAATTAGTTAGAACTTCTAGGCAGATTTTGCATGAAATAGGGAGAGAAGCTACTCCAGAGGAGTTAGCTGAAAAATTAGCCATGCCACTTGATAAAGTAAGAAAGGTTATGAAAATTGCAAAAGAACCTATAAGCTTAGAAACTCCTGTAGGTGATGAAGAAGATAGTCATTTAGGTGACTTTATTCATGATATAAATGCAGTAATTCCTTTAGATGCAGCTATTCATGAAAATTTAAAAGAACAAACCACGCAAATATTAGCATCATTAACTCCAAGAGAAGAAAGGGTTTTGAGAATGCGTTTTGGTATTGGTATGAATACTGATCATACTTTAGAAGAAGTTGGTCAGCAATTTTCAGTAACTAGAGAAAGAATTAGACAAATAGAAGCAAAAGCATTACGTAAGCTAAAACATCCATCTAGATCAAGAAAATTAAAAAGCTTTTTAGATGATAAATAGTTAATATTGGGGCCCGTAGCTCAGTTGGTTAGAGCAAACCGCTCATAACGGTTTGGCCGTAGGTTCGAATCCTACCGGGCCCACCAATAATAGTTAAGAGAATGTTTGCAATACACCTAAATATAAGGTTACCTTGTAAAAGTGTAATTAATGATAATAAAATATCATAATAAAGATACTTAGTAAGAGGGGAATTCATATGGATAATTTTGATGCTAAAGTTATTTGGCTATTTGTTTTTGTTGGCTTGTATTGGGCTTATTGTGTTTTTTGGGGAATAAAAGGACATTTGCAAGCTAAAACTGCAAGTGATTATTTCTTGGCAGGAAGAGGAATATCAATATGGGTATTCATTTTGGCTGCTACGGCTACGTCTTTTTCTGGATGGACTTTTATGGGACATCCTGGATTGATTTATAGAGATGGGTTTCCTTATGCTTATGCATCATTTTATGCCATTACAATCCCATTTACAGGCGTTATGTTTTTAAAACGGCAATGGATGATAGGTAAAAGATTTGGATTTGTTACCCCTGGAGAAATGTTATCCGATTATTTTAAATCAGATTTTATAAGAATTTTAGTTGTATTAGTTGCTTTAGTTTTTTCTGTTCCATATTTAGGTTTACAATTAAGAGCCTCAGGTTTTCTATTTAATGTTTTAACAGATGGTTGGTTAAGCGTAACATATGGGATGTGGGCTTTGTCAGCAGTTGTATTTTTATATGTTGCTACTGGTGGTTTAAGGGCAGTTGCTTATGTTGACACAGTGCAATGTGTACTTTTAGCAGGTGGTATAATGGTAATTGGAGGAATAGCTTTAATTAATATTGGAGGTTTTGGTACATTAATAGATGGAATTACAGCTCTATCTCAAATAGATAAAAAATTAACTCCTGATGGTTATAGTCATTACATAGCTATTCCTGGAGTCATTCAGTATGTTAAAAGTGGTGCACAAGCTGTGGGTGGTGCATGGACTGGAATAATGGTTCTATCTTATATGTTTGCTTTAATGGGAATACAGTCCGCACCAGCTTTCACTATGTGGTCGTTTTCGAATAAAAGTGTAGAACCGTTTGCTCCACAACAAGTTTGGGCCTCAGCATTTGGTATTGGGCTTATCTTAATGACTTTCACTGCTATTCAAGGTATTGGTTCTCATTTCTTAGGCGCTGATGCGGCTATGCTGGCTGCTCACCCGGAACTAGTAAATAATGTTATGGGTGCAGGTTTAGAAGGACAAGATCTTATGGATAGTGAAGGGAAACAAGGAATGCTTGTTCCTCAGTTAATATATTTAATGTCTGATAGCGCGCCATGGCTAGTAGGGCTTTTATCAGTATGTGCTTTAGCTGCTATGCAATCTACTGGCGCAGCTTATATGTCCACTGCTGGAGGAATGTTGACTCGTGATTTAGTAAAGCGGTTTTTAATGCCAGATGCGTCTCATACTGTGCAAAAAATTTTAGGTAGAACAGGGGTTGGCATTATTGTTTTAGCAGCTTTGGTAGTGGCTACAAAATCAGCTGATGCATTGGTCTTGTTAGGTGGGCTAGCCGTTGCTTATGGTTTACAAATGTGGCCTTCTTTAATTGCTGTGTGTTGGTGGCCTTTTCTTACTAGAGCAGGAGTTACTTCAGGTCTTATTGCTGGATTGATAACTGTTACTTTAACAGAGTCTATAGGAGCTAAACTATTTGCTGTTTTGGGGATAGATCCTTGGGGCCGTTGGCCATTGACAATTCATTCGGCAGGATGGGGAATTTTGTTTAATTTAGGAATAGCTATTTTAGTATCATATTTTACTCAAAATAAAGAGGATAATGACCATAAGATGAAATTTCATTCCTTTTTAAGAGAACATGCCTCTTTATCAGATGAAAAGAAAAGGTTAATTCCTACAGCAGTTATAATTACATTATTATGGTTTTTCTTCGGAATAGGTCCTGGAGCCGTGATTGGAAATTGGATATTTGGAGATCCTACATTACCAAATACATGGGTTTTTGGAATACCATCTATTTGGGCTTGGCAAATATTATTTTGGTTACTTGGTGTTTATATGATGTGGATGCTTGCATATAAAATGGAAATGTCTACACCTCCAAAAGCTTTTGAAGCTTTAACTGATGATATTGGTGATAAGTAGTCTAAATTATAAAGTATAAATTATAGACTTTCTTTTGTAAGAAGGTCTGTAATATAAGGTTTTAAATGTCTAGTGGTACATTTTATATATTAAGTGTGATTTTTCTTAGTGTTCTCTTGTATTTTCCTGTTAATAAACTAATTTTAGTTTTAAGTATTCGAAGATTAGAAAAAAAAACAGGTCAGCTATTAAGTGAGAGTGAGAGAAAAGGTCAATTAAACCGGTCACGATTAATATCTATAATTTTAATTTTAATTTTTTCCTGTCTTTTTAATATTGAATTTTTAAATAATAAGTAGGAAACATTTTGTCATTAAATAAAATTAAACATCATGATCCAATTTACAATATTTTAGTTAGAATTAGTCTTATATTATTTGTATTATTTACAGGATGGTTACTATGGGACCATTTTATAAATAGACCTCCTGAAATTAGACATTATTTAAGTGGAAATAATGCTTTTAAAGATCAAAGTTATACGATTTCATTGGATCATTATCTTAAAGCTTATAATTATAATAATGAAGATGTATATGTTATTGAAGGAATAGCTCGGTCATATATGCAATTAAAGGATTATCAAAAATCTAAAGACTATTTTAATTTAGCAATTAAAATAGACCCTAATTTTGCACCTAGTTATGCAAATTTAGGAGTGCTTTATGATAGAGAAAAAGATTATGTAAATGCTATTATTTTTTATGAAAAAGCATTAAACCTAGATAAAGAGTTAGCAGAAGGTATGCACTGGATAGATCGATTACTATATGATGTGAGGGAAACACCACCAACAATTGCAGATAGATTAGATTACCTAAAATTGCAAATGACTCTTCCAGAAAATGAAAGGTTATTATCTGTTGGTGATATTGATGATAAACAAATTATTTATGAAAAATAATTAAATTATATTTAATATGTCTACTAAAAATACTCTCATAAAAAATATTAATGAAATACAGCCAAAAAGTAGGCGTACAAAATCTTTTTCTCCTTCTTTATCCTTGTAAGTAATTCCATGCCATGCAATTATACCTGTTGCTAGAATGAAAACCCAATTAAATAACTGTTCCATGATAAAAATTGAATAACCTAATAATTAATAATATATTTAATGTAAATGAAATTTGATAATATACTTATAAATGGTCCAAAAGAAGCAAAAAATATATTATTATTTGCTCATGGAGCAGGTGCTTCAATGGATTCTAAATTTATGAATACTATTTCTAACGGTTTAAATAAAAATGGTATAATGACGGTCCGATTTGAATTCCCTTATATGTTAAAGAGAAGATTGGGTAAAAATTCTTTCCCAGATAAGGTAACAGTACTTTGTGATTTTTATAAAGATTTATATTTTAAGATTAAAAAAGATAATCTTGATAGAAATATATGGTTAGGAGGAAAATCAATGGGAGGGAGAGTTTCAACTATTATAAGTAAGTCCTTACCTGTTAGTGGAGTTGTAGTATTTGGATATCCATTTCATCCTATTAATAAAATAGACCAGTTAAGGCTTGAATCTTTACAGTTGAGTGGTCCACCAATTTTGATAATACAAGGCACAAGGGATAAATTTGGAAATATTGATCAGGTTAAAGGGTATAAAATTTGTAATAATAATACTATCTTTTGGTTAGAGGGAGGGGATCACTCATACCATACGTTAAAAAAATATCATATAAGCACAGAAGATAATATAATCAAAGCTTATAATAAAGCTTCATCATTTATAAAAAATAATAATTTTAATTCTGATCTATTTTAAATTTTTTAAGTATATTTTTTTGTCTTTTATATAATTTTTTTTCATCAAAATTTTCAGTTAATTCTTCAATAATTTTATGCCAATTTAACTTAGCATTTAAATGCATAAACACTGAACCAAGACCTACAGCAGCTCTATCTATAAGTACAAATTCTTTTGGAGGAGAAACTCCTCCTAACTTTTTAAGTTCTTTATAAACATTTGATGCTACTTCTTTACCATTTTTTTTAGCTTTTGGGTCATGAATCTGTCGTTTTTTATTTTCTAAGAGAGGTCCATATATATATAAAGCCCAAATATTTAATACATTAATTAAATCTTTTGATAAATTGTTAAAACCCCAAGATTTATAAGCCTTTATAGCTAGTTCTTGATTGTTGTCTCTCATAGCAATATATAAATCTATAACTCCTTTTACAAAGTTAGCAGGGAAAACTCTAATACATCCAAAATCTAGTAAATTTATTTTAGGTTCATTTATATTTGAATCATCTACTTGGTAATTTCCAGGGTGTGGATCTCCATGAATAATTCCATATTTATAAAACGGAATATACCAAGCATAAAATAATGTAAGTGCCAAATGATTTTTTATTTTTGAACTCGAATTTTTCCAATTCATAAATGAGTCACCTTTTAACCAGCTCATAGTTAGAAGCCTACTAGTAGATAATTGTCTTATAGGTATAGGAATATTAATGTGTTTTTGATCCTTAAGTATTTCACTAAACAAAAGCATATTTTTAAATTCTCTTTTGTAATCTAACTCTTCTCTAAGCCTTTCAGAAAGTTCATTATAAATATCTTTTGTTTTAATAGTTTTATCCCACGTTCCATAAAGAGAGAATATTAGTTTTAATTGCTTTAGATCTGCATCAACTGTAGATATCATATCAGGATATTGTAATTTGCATGCAATGTCATTGCCGTTGACTATAGCTTTATGCACCTGTCCTAGTGAGGCTGCATTTTTTGCATTATTTTCAAAAGAATCAAACTTTTTCATCCAATCTTTACCTAATTCACTAGTCATTCTTCTTTTAACAAAAAACCAGCCCATAGAAGGAGCTTCTGCTTGAAGAGTTTGAAGTTTATCAGCATATTCTTTTGGTAAAGCATCTGGTATAGTAGATAGTAATTGTGCAACCTTCATTAAAGGGCCTTTTAAACCACCCAAAGCATTAAGTATAATATCAGCATTTTTATTTATATCATTATTGCCAACTATTTTTCTACTGGCTACTCGCGCAGTTACACTAGTAATCTTACTGCCTACTTTGGCATATCTTTTTACTTTTCCAGTAATTGTAGATTTATTATTATTCATATAAAAAATATCTCTTTAATATTTAAACTATTTTACTTTTACTATTTTATAATGGATGTAAAAAATATTAGTTTGTAGCTTATACTAAAATAAGCTAATTATTTATCCAAACATAATTTTTTCAGATTGTGAATCTGACTGAGTGATATTCTCTTTATTAAAACTATTAGGATCTGATGAAATATTCCAGAGATTTAATAGTCTATCTCTTTCAATTGCAGCTTTTTTTATATTATCTTCTTTTACATGACCATATCCTCTAATAATTTCTGGAATGGAAGCTATTTCAACAGCTAAAGAAATATTTTTGGAGTTTACTTCTTTTAATATTCTTTCTATATCTTCTTTATATTGATTTATTAAAAATCTCTCCATTTTACGTTCTTTTGTTTTTCCAAAAGGATCTAACATTGTACCTCTTAAAAACTTAAATTTGGCTAGAATTTTAAATACTGGTAGTATCCAAGATCCTAGTGTAATTTTTTTTAGTTTTCCTGTATTTGGGTCTTTAGGTGCGAATAAAGGTGGAGCAACATGAAATTTTAATTTAAGTTTACCATCAAATGTATTATTAAGCTTTTCCTTGAATTTACCATCTGTATATAACCTTGCTACTTCATATTCATCTTTATATGCCATTAATTTGTATAAATATTTAGCAACTGCTATTGATAAATCTTCTTTTCCTTTTTCTATGTTATTTTCTTTCACAATTATTTTTTTTATAAAATCTAAATATGTATCTGAATATTGTTTATTTTGATAATTTGTAAGAAAGCTAGTTCTATCTTTTATGATATCATTAATACCATATTTATCCTTATCTATTTCAATATTATTCATATATGGAGCTGCCTCTTTTACAACATAATCATAATCATAAGCAGCCATTCTTCCCCACCTAAAAGCAGATATATTCATATTTACGGCAATATTATTTAATTTAATAGCTTCTTCCATACTTTCTGGCTGGACGGGAATAAAGCCTTTTTGTAAAGCATAACCAGTAATAAACATATTTGAAGCTATAGAATCTCCAAACATAGCGGTGGCAATTTTAATAGAATTTATAAAATTAGTAGCTTTAGATGATTGTTCAATTAATTGACGAATTCTTTTTCCTCCAAAAGAGTGATCTGGATCTAATACAAAGCCCGCCACTGGTGTCTCATGATCATTAATAACGGAATGTGTAGAATTTATATTCATTAATTCTCGAACAGGACTGGTACTTACTACAACCATATCACATCCTAAAATCAGATCAGCGCTTGTTTTTCCAACTTTTACTGAATGAATCTTTTCTGGAGCTGATGCTATTCTTATATGGCTAAGAACTGCTCCACCCTTTTGAGCAACTCCTACTTGGTCTAATACACTTACCCCTTTATTTTCCATATGAGAAGCCATTCCTATCAGTGCACCTATAGTTACAACGCCTGTACCTCCTATACCTGTAACAACTATATCAAATGGCTTATCTATATTAATTTCTTTTGGTTTAGGTAATTTATTAAAAATATCTTTTGGTAAATCAGATGCAGAAGTTATTTTTCTTTTTTTAGGTGTGGCTCCTTGAACAGTTACAAAAGAAGGACAAAAACCATCCACGCAGCTAAAGTCTTTATTACATGAGGACTGGTTTATTTTACGTTTTCTTCCAAATTTAGTTTCTAAAGGTTCAACTGAAATACAATTAGATGCTTTGGAGCAATCTCCACAACCCTCACAAACTTCATCATTTATAAAGCTTCTTTTGTCAGGGTCTTCCATTAAACCTCTTTTTCTGCGTCTTCTTTTTTCAGTGGCACAAGTCTGATCATAAATCATAGCTGTTACCCCTGGCCATGCTCTTAGTTCTTTTTGAACTTGATCTATTTCACTTCTATGGTTTATGGTAGTGCCTTCAGCAAAGTTTGCATTTATTCCATATTTTTCAGGTTCATCTGAAACAACTGCTATCCTTTTGACACCTTCTCCATATAACTGATGAGATATTCTTGATGGTGTAGGTACTCCTTCAGTAGGTTGTCCTCCGGTCATAGCTGTAGCATCATTAAATAATATTTTATATGTGATATTTACCTTAGCAGCTACAGAAGCTCTTATAGCAAGAATTCCTGAATGTGTATAAGTTCCATCCCCAATATTTTGAAATATATGATTATCTTCAACAAAAGCTGACATACCTATCCAATTAGCTCCTTCTCCCCCCATATGAGTAAAAAGGTCTGTACCTCTGTCCATCCATGTGGCCATAAAATGGCAACCAATTCCTGCCATTGCCTTACTGCCTTTAGGAATTTTAGTAGAACTGTTATGAGGGCAACCAGAGCAAAAATAAGGTGTTCTATTTGCTATACCTTGTACTACTGCAGTGTCAGGTTCATTTTGCTTGATAATTCTTAATTTGTTTAATAAATTTTCGTCTTTTTTATTTCTAGTAATTCTATCAGCTATAATTTCTGAAACAAAATCTGGAGTTAGTTCTCCAGTAGATGGAATCAGTTCTTTATCTTGTTCATCACGTTTTCCAATAATTATTTTTGGTCTATTTATTTTATTAAATAAAATTTCTTTAATTTGGTCTTCTATTAGGGGTCTTTTTTCTTCGAAAACTATTACTTCTTCCATATCTTTACAAAAATCAATTATAGATGATTCTTCTAGAGGCCAAGACACACCTACTTTAAATAAATGGAGTCCAATTTTATTAGCATATTTTTCATCAATTCCAAGGTCTGATAGGGCTTGTCTTACTTCTGCATATCCTTTTCCAGTAGCCACAATGCCTATATTTTTTTTGCCTTCTGACCATACACTATGATTTATTTTATTAGCTTTTACAAAAGCTTTTACAGCAGGTAATTTTATATTTGTTAATCTTTTCTCTTGTTTTAATATATCCATATCTGGCCATCTAATATGAACACCTTCAGGAGGCATTTCAAAATCAGGCTTTATAATTTTAATTCTATCTAATTCTATATTTACTGAAGCCGAACTATCCATTGTAGCTGTTACACATTTCATTGAAACCCAAATACCAGCATATCTTGATAATGCTATTCCTAGTAAGCCATAATCTAAAAGTTCTTGAACATTTGATGGGTTAAGAATTGGTATTTGAGCATCAACCATTGCATATTCACTTTGATGAGCTAAAGTTGAAGATTTAGCAGTATGATCATCCCCAAGAAGTGCTAATACGCCTCCATGAGGAGATGTACCCGCAGAATTAGCATGTTTAAATGCATCTCCAGACCTATCTACTCCAGGCCCTTTTCCATACCATATTCCAAATATTCCATCTTTTGTACTTTTTGATATTAGTCCTGATTGTTGAGAGCCCCAAACTGCAGTAGCAGCTAAGTCTTCATTTAGTCCTGACTCAAAATTTATTTCATTATTTTTTAAAAATTTTTTGGCCGTCCATAGAGTTTTATCATACATTCCAAGTGGGGATCCTCTATAACCTGATATGAATGCTGCAGTATTTAAATTTTCACTTTTATCTTTTTGCCTTTGAATTATAGGTAATCTAACTAAAGCTTGAGTTCCAGTAATATAAATTCTACCTTTATCTAAAGAATATTTATCATCTAATGTGACTTTATTTAATTTTAATTCCATAAGATATACTCATATATATATTTAATAAATAAAACAGTTATTTATGCAATTCTGGTTTGCAAAATTAGTTAACTAAAAAGCTATTGTATTATATACTATATTAAAATAATTTAAAAATGAATTTAAATTAATAAATATGATAATGATTTAAATTATACTGTCGAAATTAAAATAAGGAAATAATTTCAAAAATGACAATATTAATCACTGGAATTGCTGGTTTTATTGGGTCTCATTTGGCAAGAAACCTTCTTAATAGAGGAGAATCAATATTAGGAATAGATAATATTTCTGATTATTATGATGTTAATTTAAAATATGACAGATTAAATAGTTTAAAAAATTATAAAAACCTTATTTTTGAAAATACTGATATATCTAATTACTCAGATCTAGAAAAAATAGCACAAAAACATAAAATTTCTAAAATATGTCATTTAGCAGCTCAAGCCGGAGTGAGGTATTCATTAGAAGCACCTATGGAATATATTAAGAGTAATATTGTTGGCCATTTAAATATGTTAGAATTATGTAGAAATTATGAAATAAAAAATATAGTATATGCTTCTTCTTCGTCTGTTTATGGGGGTAATACTAAAGTTCCATTTTCTATTAATGATAGAGTTGATACCCCAGTTTCTCTTTATGCCGCCACTAAAAGGTCAGATGAATTAATGTCCTATACTTATAATCATTTATACGGAATAAATACTATTGGATTAAGGTTTTTTACAGTTTATGGACCATGGGGAAGGCCAGATATGGCTACTTGGATTTTTACTAAAAAAATAATAAATGGGGATCCTATAGATGTATTTAATAACGGCCGTATGGAAAGGGATTTTACCTATATAGATGATATTATATCGGGAACGGTCTCAATATTAGATTCATGTAAAGAAAATAGCGATGAAAACTTTTCCAAGGTATATAATATTGGAAATAATAAACCAGAAAATTTATTAAATTTTATTAATTTAATAGAAGAATGTTTGGGTAAAAAAGCAATTAAAATAATGAAGCCTCTACAGAAAGGAGATGTTACTAATACATATGCAGATATTAGAGAAATTAAAGCAGATTTTAATTTTATTCCTAAAACTAAGTTAGTAGAGGGTGTTCCTAAGTTTATTGAATGGTATAAGAGCTATCACAATTTAAATTAATTTAGTGTTTATGAAATTTACTGTTTAGTTTTTCTATTCTTTCGCTAGATTGTTCAGCTTGATATTTATCTTTCCATTCTTTATAAGGCATGCCGTAAATTATTTCTCTTGAGTTATCGTAATCTATACTAATTCCTTTTTTTGATGATTCTTCAGAATACCATTTTGAAATACAATTTCTACAGAAATCTGCTAATTCCATTAAATCTATATTTTGAATATTTGGGTTTTCTTGAAAATGTTTTAATAGTCTTCTAAATGTTGCAGCTTCAATTTTTTCTTTTATATTATCATCCATAATTTATTCTCCTGTTTTATTTATTTTAAAATAAGTTAAGTCTTTTTGCAAAAATATTATATGGGTATTCAAGTTTAATTTGTGAATAGTAAATAGCTCGACTAATTTTGATAACTAGCTCATCTAATTTAGATAAATTATTACATGAAAAAAAATCATTTCTAATTTCTAAGGATATAAAAGGTCTTTTATTTAGTTCTCCATGATATGTCATTGTGAAATTAACATCTTCAAAACCACTGTAAGGCTTATTTTTTCCAATTTTAAAGTCTGAATAATTATTCAAATACTCTATTATAGGTTTATATAGACTTTTATCATTTCTATAAAGTAAACCAATTTCCCATGGACGTTGTTTTTTGTTTTGCAAAAATAATGTAAAAGAGTGAATACATATCAAAGTAGTTTTACAGGAAAATAATTTATCCATATTTTTTAAAGTTAATTCTAATTCTTTGTGATATGGCTTGTAAAATTTATTTATTCTAAATGATATTTCTGATTTAGATAAATTTTTATTACCAGGAATTTTTATTCCGTCACTATCTTCAGCAATTAAATTAATATGGCTTTTATCTCTATTTAAATCTATGAAAAGCCTTGAGTATTTCCCCATTACGGCATTAGTTTTAAATATTTTAGTTAGTTTTTTAGTTAATATTTTTGCACCTATATCATATGCAATATGACTTTCAAGTATTTTCCTTTTTAAGCCAAGTTTTTTATATTGATTAGGTATTAAATTTGAAGCATGATCACAGCAAAATAATAGGGGTAATTGCGGGTGTTTTTTTTTTATATTTATAAAGTTATTAACGATCATAATTCTCCAAATAAATTAATTTAATTAAACTGTATCTTTTTTTGAAGATATAATTAGATAAGTGTAAAAGTCTATTGAAAAATAATAATTTAAAAAAAATTCTTTTAAAAATGTTTTATGGTGCAGTTTCAGTTTCTCACCCTGCAAATTTAATGGATAAATATATACCTAACAAGGAGCCTTTGGGAAAAACAGTTGTGATTGGAGCTGGAAAGGCTTCCGCTGAAATGGCTAGAGTTTTTGAAATAGCTTGGAGAAAAAGAGGATATAATGATTTAGATGGAATTGTAATTACACGCTATGGACATAAAAGAAAATGTAAGAATATTAAAATTATAGAAGCTTCGCATCCTGTTCCAGATCAAGCTGGCCTAGACGCAACAAAAGATATTATTAATTTAATAAAACCTCTCACTAGTGAAGATTTAATAATAGTTTTAATATCAGGAGGAGGGTCCTCATTACTAGTTTCACCTATAAATAATATTAGTTTTAAAGAAAAACAAGATTTAACAGATGATTTATTAAAATGTGGAGCAACGATTTCTGAAATTAATGCAGTAAGAAAACATTTATCTAATGTTAAGGGTGGTAATTTAGCAAGCATAGCTTTCCCAGCAAAAATTATTACTTTAGCTATAAGTGATGTTCCCGGTGATGAATTTGGTGTAATTGCATCAGGACCAACTTACCCAGATAGTACTAGTTGTAAAGATGCTATAGAAGTTTTATTTAAGTATAATATTAATTGTTCAAAAAATATTTATGAAATTTTAAACTCTAATAGTAATGAGACTCCTAAAAAGAATAATAAAATATTTAATAATGCTACCTATAATTTAATTGCTAGACCGCAGAATGCTCTTTTAGAGGCTGAAATCATTGCAAAAAATAATAATTTTAAAACTTTGATATTAAGTGATTCTATTGAAGGAGAATCAAATGATGTAGGCATAGTACATTCAGCAATTGTTAAACAAGTTATAAGATTTGGACAGCCAGAAAAGGCACCTTTATGTATTTTATCTGGAGGAGAAACAACAGTTACTATAAAAAATTTAAGTGGAAAAGGGGGAAGAAATACTCAATTCTTACTTTCATTGGCTATCGCTTTGGGTCCTAATAAAAATGTATATGCTATAGCATGTGACACTGATGGAGTTGATGGTAGTGAAGAAAATGCTGGTGCAATATTATATCCTGATACGTTAGAAAGAGCTAATATTTTAGGACTAAATCCAAAAGAGTATTTAGAAAGAAATGATGCATTCACCTTTTTTAATAAATTAGGTGATATAATAGAATCTGGACCTACTCATACGAATGTAAATGATTTTAGAGCAATATTAATTGTCAAATGAATAAATTTAGCCTTGTCTTGCTTTAAGTCGTGGGTTTTTTTTATTAATTACAAAAGTTTTTCCGTGGCGTTTAATAATTTTACAATCTTTATCGCGAAGCTTAGCACTTTTAAGTGATTTCAAAACTTTCATAACATTTCCAATAGTTAAATAAGACGCATATTTAAACTTACTTATGTTTGATGTCAATAATATCTATTATTTTTTATCTATAAGTCTCTTAGAAATTAGAAGAAATACAGCTGCGGCCAATATTGCAGATATTCCTTTGGGGCCTAATGAATTGGCTATTTCAGTAAAGTTTGCTGCAACGCTTATAGGAAATATTCCAGAACTTTCCCCTAAAAGTAAAAATAGAACTAGACCAGCTATTGCTATTGCTAATCCTAATTCGGATAACTTCCATATAAATTTACTAAGAGAACTAATTTGTGCTGAATACTTTTTAAGTATATTTTCCATATTTGTAACCTTTTTTATATTACGCTCTATTTAAAAATATTATTTATTAAAAAACAGAGCGCATATAAATAGTAAAAATTATAAAATAATTTTTATAACTTCATACTTATTTTTTTCCGAACAGCCACATAATAATGCCAACCGAAATTAAACCGGCTAATCCAGCATTACCGAGCTGATTTACAAGCGAAATAACGTTTGTTACTACGCTTCCGAAAAATGACATATTGCCTGAACCAACTAGAAGTTGTGCTGCTATAGCAAGAGCTAGAAGCATAATAGCTAATTCAGTTAAGGCACCGATTGTACCTTTTATACTATTTATTAGTGACATATAAAACTCCCCTTGTTTATTAAGTCGACCCACTTTGAAATATTTTACGTTAAATGTCAATATATAGTAGTTTTAATTCAAATTTATACACTCCCTAGTAAATTGTGGATAAATTATCCACCTTATCATTGCAATGTTATATTTTTGTATTAGTTATTATTTTTAAGCACTATTGTTAATATACAAGTAAGGAAAACAGTAATGATTAAATTAAAAAAATTACACCATAATGCATATCGATGTATTGATTCTGAAAGGACTAGAAAATTTTATGAGGACTTTTTAGGTCTTCCTTTAACAAAAGCATTTGAAATTTCAGAAACTTTAACAGGTAATAAAACAAAGACATTACATACTTTTTATTCTTTAGAAGATTCTTCTTCTTTAGCTTTTTTTGAAGTTTTAAACGACCCATTAAAATATAAACGGTGGCACGATTTTGATCTTCATATTGCCTTAGAAGTAGAGGAGTCTGTTCTACTTGACTATTTTGCTAAAGGAAATAAATCTAATATAGAAACAAGGGGAATTTCAGATCATGGGTTTATTAAATCAATTTATTTTAGAGACCCTAATGGTTATGTCATTGAATTAACTACTCCTATAAAAAATTATAAAAATGATTATAAAAATAAACCAAGAGAAATATTAAATGAATGGACTTTTTATAAAAATGAAAAAGTTAAATAAATATAAATTTATTGTATATTGTTTTTGTATTTTTTTTATTTCTGTAGGCTCTATTTACTCGGCTGATAATAGTAAATGGCTAAGTATAAATAAAAATGGTATGCAAGCCTTTAAAGAAAGAGATTTTTTAAATTCTGAAAAATATTATTTAGAAGCAATTGAAGAGGCAAAAAGTTTTAAACTATGGCCTGAATTGTCAGCTACTCTTAATAATTTAGGTTTATTAAAAATAGAAATTCTTAAGTTTGAAGAGGCAGAAGAATTAATAAAGGAGTCTTTGAATCTTCGACTTCAGCATTATGGTCTTAATCATAGATATATTGCACAAAGCTATAATAACTTGGCCAGAGTTTATGAAGCAACATTTAGATTTAAGGAATCTATTGATTTATATGTCAAAACAATAACTATTTATGAAAATTTAGGTAAAAGATATAGTATGTTGCTTGCTAGAACGTTAATTAATCTCTCAACAGTGCAGCTTAAAATTGAAGAATTAGATATTGCTCAAATAAATTTAATAAAAGCCTTAGCAATATCAAAGAAATTTAGTGAGGATAATTTGGTAAGTTTGTCTGCTATGCAAAATCTTGCTGCATTGTTTACTCAAAAAAGTCATTTTATAGAAGCAGAAGAAATATATCTTAATTTAATAAAAATAAGAAAAAATAATGAAAAAGATAATTCTGTTAGTTTTGCAAGAGTGCTTAATAATTTAGCTGTTTTATATAAAAAACAATGTAAATATGATTTGGCTTACCCTTATATATCCGAAGCAATTAAAATATGGGAAAATTTATCAATTTCAGATAATTCTAATTTAGCGGCAGCATACCACAATCTAGGGGAATTATATAAAGCACAAGGGAAGTATGATTTAGCAGTAAAGTCTTTTACAAAAGGCCTAAACTTAATAAACCATTCCTTAGACAGATTTTATAAACAATATATTGAACAATCTTATTCTTTGATAAATTTGTACGTAAAAATTGATATGAGTGATAAAGCTAAAAATCTTTTAAATATTGTTAATGAGGTAAAAAATAATAAAGGAGAAAGTATTATTACACTAGAAACTGTTCCTGATGAAATTTATGAAGAATGTTCTTCCTCTAATATATAAATATTATTTTTTAATTTTATCAATTAACAATTCAATGCGTTTTTGAGCCTCTCTTATTTCATTAGCAGTCATTTGAAGAGATATAGATTCATCTCTTTGAATAGCAGCAGATTTATTTCCATATAAAGAAGCAATAGTAAGCCACTTATATGATTCTATTAAATCTTTTTCGACGCCAGAGCCGAGTGCATATAATACTCCTAAACTTGCCTGAGCATTAGAGCTACCGGCCATAGCTGCTTTATGCCACCAAATTGAAGCTTTTTTTGGATTTGCAGGAACTCCCAATCCAGAAAATAATTGTGCCCCTAACATTTCTTGAGCTTTTAAATGATTTGACTCAGCTGCAATTCTAAACCAATAGACAGCTGTAGAATGGTCGGGAGGGTTTTTAGTTTCTAATGCTAAGCGTCCAAGCATATATTGTGCTTCTGGGTCGCCAGCATTTGCATCCTTTGTAAGTTCTTGCTTTCTTGTTTCTAAATTTATTATTTCTTCATCTGCGAAAGTACCTATCGAATCACATATAATAATCAAAAGGAAAACTAAATAGAAAATTACAAAATAACACTTAAAAAATAGAATTTTTACCACAATAAAACCCTGAAAACTAAAAAAAAATTAATTATAATAACATATATAGTAATTATTTATATTTTTTTCTATGGATTTTTTCAAAAGTATAGTTAAATAGCATAATGGAAATAGGTTTTTCAAATATATTAATTTTTATTACAAAAAATTTATTTTCTTAATTATTAATTAACTTAAAAAGGGAGGAGAGTTTATGACTCTTTTAATTAAAACGTTTTTGGGAATGATTGCATTAGTTTTTTCTTTCCAAAGTATGGCAAACGATTGGTCATGGTATCATGGGGATGATAACGCTACTCGTTATTCTACTCTTGATCAGATCAATAAAAGCAACATTGGTGATTTAAATGTTGCTTGGATTCATCAACCTGGTGCTATTGAGCAAGGTCTTGAAGCTACCCCAGTAGTTATAGATGGTGTAATGTACTATGCTGGTTCTTATAATCGTGTTTTTGCATTAGATGCAGCTACAGGTAAAGAACTATGGCATTATTTTCCAGATCTAGATCCTATTGTTGATGAATTATTTTTTACTCCATATACTCGTGGTGTAAATGTTTCTAATGGTAATGTTAACATAGGTACACTTGATGGACGTGCAATAGCATTAGACCAAAAAACTGGTAAAGAAGTTTGGTCAGTTCAACTTGTGGATACTACTAGTTGTGCGTGTAACTTTACTTCACCTCCAGTAATGGCAGGTGATACTTTAGTTTACGGCCAAACAGCTGGGGAATATCCTATTCAAGGTAAAATTTTTGGTTTAAACCCTAAAACTGGTGAATCAACATGGACTTTTAATACTATTAAAGATGATCCAGACTCATGGGGTGGTGATTCAGGTAAGTATGGCGGTGGCGGAAGCTGGATGCCAGGTACTTATGATGCAGCTACAAACACATATTTTGTAGGAACTTCTAATCCAGCACCTGATTATGACTGGGGTGCAGATCCAGCCGGACCTTCTAAAACTGGTGCAAGACCTGGAGATAATTTATATACTTCTTCAGTATTAGCACTTGACCCAGATACAGGAAAAATAAAATGGTATCATCAAGAAATACCACATGACGATTGGGATTTTGATAGTACTATGGGTGAATTCTGGTTACTAGATAGAGATAATAAAAATCTACTTGTACACCAAAATAAATCTGGTTTTGTATTTGTCTATAACAGAGGTGATGGACAAATAGAAAATGTTTGGAGCATGGTTGAAAATTATAACTGGGTAGAAGGTATTAATCCAAAAACTGGTGAATTAATTGGAAGAAACCCTCCAAATATGGCTGAAAATCAAGATATGTTATCTTGTCCATGGATTGCTGGTGGAAGAAGCTGGCATTCAGGTTCTTACAGTCCAAAAACTGGTTTATGGTATAATTCCGCTGCTGAAGCATGTCAAACAACTACAGTGCGTAAAGAAGATCCAGTAACAGAGCCAATTGCTCAACTTTTCTTTGGTGCTGATCTAGCAGCTGCTGATCTACCAAACGGTAAAAAAGCGCATGGCCGTTTAGATGCTCGTGATCCTGTTTCAGGTAATCGTGCTTGGGCTTATACATATAAGTATCCACCAATGGGTAGTGTAGTAGCTACAGCTGGTGATCTTGTGTTCCAAGGTGGTATCGATGGCACATTCCGTGCTTTTGATGCTAACAATGGAGATGTTTTATGGTCATTTACTGCAGGCTCAGGCTTCCGTGGAGGCCCAGTTTCTTACAGTGCTAATGGTCAACAGTACATAACAGTGCCATCAGGCTTAGGTTCATTAGTGATGGGATTATATCCTACATTATGGCCAGAAGTAGCTGATTTCCCAGCTGGGGCTGCTATGATTGCGTTCACAATTAAATAACCTCTAGGTTATTTAAAATTAATTAGGCGGAAGATTTAGTTCTTCCGCCTTTTTTATGTTTTTTTATATTTATTTGAATTATAATAATTTTAGTTATATTTAATATTAAGCTTATGGAGTAAAGAATGATTTTTAGAAGGAACTTAATGCACGGTTTGGGAGCTAGTTTATTAGGAATAAGTGCTTATAATATTATCAAACCTGCAACAGCTGCTAAATCTTACATAATTAAAGAGGAAGATATTTGTGATACTGATGGTTTTGTAATTAACCATGAACCAGTTAATGATGTTACTGATGTTCAATTAGCAGCAGTAGATGAAGTAGTTCATATGTTAAATGTCGGCCCTGATGGTTCTAGATTTAGATATGATCCTATGCTTTCTGAAATTAATATTGGAGGTAAAGTTCTATGGAAGGCAACTACCAAAGGTCATAATGTAGAATTTATGGTAGCTCCAGATAATATTAAATATAAATCTAAGATGCATAAAAGTGCGGGTTATACTTTTACTACACCCGGTATTTATACATATAAATGTACTCCTCATGTATCAGCAGGTATGATAGGTGTTGTGGTAGTAGGTAATGACTTATCCAATATGACAGAAGCATTAGATAATGTAGCTTACTATGGGCAAGCTAAAGATTTAATAAAACAAATATTAGAAAGGTTTTATGTAGAATGAGAAATTTTTTCTTAATACTTCTTATTATATTATTATCTGTAAACTCTAAAATAATACATGCGGAAAGCTTAGATGAAATAAATAAAAGAGGTGCACTAAGAATATGTGCTTTGGCTGACCGCTTACCTTTTACATCTAGAAATACTAGTATAAAGGGTTTTCAAATAGAATTAGCAGAAGAAATTGCAAAAGAGCTAAAAGTTGATTTAGAAATTACATGGCTCAGATATCGTTTTCATGCAAGAAAAGCTGGATGTGATATGATGATGGAAGCAGTTTCTAGACAAGACGATAATGAAAATAAGCGAGATATAGAGGGAGCTAAGCCATTAACTAGAGCTAGTGATAATGAAAAAAAGAAATTTCCACCAAGCGCCTCTATTCCTATAGTTAGAATGGAAACTTATCTAGTTGGAACTGATCAATTAGTTAATGGTAAGAATACATTAGAGGCAATTAAAGATATGAATATTGGTGTTATGCGAGGCACTTGGGCACATATGTTGATGCAAAAAGCTGAAATAAAATATAGGACAAAATATGTTACTGAAGCAGAATTAATCCAAGGAGTTGCAGATGGGGAAGTGGATGCAATATTTATTTCTTCGCCACAATATTGGTGGTTTTTAAAAAACAACCCTTCAATATCGTTAACCGCAGTTAGAGATTTTAATTTTACTAGAGATGTATCTTTAAATGTAGGAGTCTTATTAAGAGGTGCTGATGAGATAACGGTTAATAAAATAAATTCTATATTACGAGATTTGTTAGATAGAAATGTGATTCAAAATATTTATTCTTCTTATGGTATAGAATATGTTGCACCAAAATAAATTTATTAAATTAACATCGTATATTTTAATATTTTTTTTTATAAGTTTTTATTCTAATGCAGAAGATTTAATATCTTTAAAATCAGGAGGTAAAGCAGTGCACTGGACTTCTGAAAAATTTCCTTTTGTCACACAAAATATTATAGATAACAAAGAAGAATCATATTGGGTCTCTTCAGGAAATACTTTGCCTCATGTATTAACATTTGCTTTACCAATTAATAAACGATTTGAAGCCTTATCTTTTATTTCAAAAAATGAAAATGAGAAAGGTACTTGGGCGAAGCATATAAGAGTTTCATCTGCAGACCCTTTTCCTCACATGGGGGGGTGGGAAGTTATAGCTGATATAGAGATGTCTGAAACAGGTGATGAGAAGATTATTTCTATAGATGGTAAAAGAGGAAGGTATTTTCGTTTAGAAATTTTTTCCACACTAAGAGAATCGGCAAAAGAAGCATCTTTTAGTCAATTTAAGGTAATAGATGTTTATAACTAAAAAACTAAATTATTATTCGTTCTCTTCTTCTCCATAGGAAGGCTGGTCTGCCTCAGGATCAAAGTTAGTTACTGGAAGTTGTTCTCTTCCTTTTTGAGCCATAGGTTTAGCAGGAGATGTGTAAATTAATCTTTCTCTATCTTCTTCATCTGCATTAAAAAAAGGATTTCCTATTTTAACTTCTTCATCCTTTTCTTCTCCTTCTTCTATAGCTTGTTGAAACTTTTCTGCTTCTTCTCTGCTCCATGGTAAAATATATAATCTTGGTTCTTCTACTCCAGGTATTTCAACTAAAATATATAAAGCTACTTCTTCTTCCCAAGAAGCATGTAATAAAACCACCTCAGGAACATCTTTGTAAAAAAGTTCCATATGTGCTGGTTTTGGCCTACTCAATAACTCTAGTATTGCTACATATAGTAATGTTATTAAACCTAAACCAACGAAAAATGCACTTAATCGCCATTTAAATGGTCTTCTAGACCAAATAGTAATTGAAATTAATAATGCTGCTAAAGCAGTTATTATGATGTAGAATATATTTAGAATTTCCATTTTATATTACCTTCTTAATAAACTTTTTTTAAGCGCATGAACGCTATTAGGTTTTAATTTTCCTTTATTTGATAGAGTCCATCTAGCAACAGTTACTTCTTCATTAAATTTTTTTAAAATTACATCTTTTTTAATTATGGCGGTTCTAGCTCTTTGATCAGGTTCTACAACGCTAATAATAACTTTAGCATTTATTGGGGGACCTCCATCTGTAGCATATAAATGTAAGTTAGCTTGATATTCACCAGCCGCAATACCTCTTGAGTAACTTATTTCATAATTTATGGGTGTAGTATCAAATTGAGTTCCTCTATCATCCCTAAGTAAATTAAAATAATAGCCGGCCATATTAGAAAAACCTACTGCTGCATCATCTGGAGATTTTACCCAAAGATCTACATCTACATTTCTATCATCAGGCCACAAAACTTCAACAATCACACTACCAGCAGGTTCTTTGGTAGCTTCATCTTGAGCTACTATATTTAACCATGGTAATAGGAGTAAGACTATTATAACAAAACCTGATAAGGCTAGCATAGTCATATCTCTGAATACAGTATCAGCTGTATCTAATTCATTTTCATCTTCAAATGGATTATCCATTAAATTATCTTTCAGATAATTCTATAATTTGTGACACTAAATTTGAAGTTCCAGTTGCAAGCATTTGATATATTAACCCAAGCCAGACACTTAATATAGAGCCTACAAGCGTAGTATACAGAGCAACTGACATACCTTCAATTAATTGGGCTACCATTGGACTTATGGCGCTTGGATTAGATGCTACATCGGGGTCAACACCAGATAAAGCTATTATAAATCCTAACACTGTTCCTATTAAACCTAACACGGTTAAAGAATTAGAAATATATCGTATATGCACTATTCGTGAAAATAATTTTAATCTAAGTGCTTGAGCAATATTTGCTCTACTTGTAGCATTTTTACCTTTAGTCTTTTTTAAAAAATCAGCAGCTCTGGATCTTTCATTTGGATTAAAATAATAAGCAGCATTAAGTTGTTTACTCACCTTCCAAAGTCTATATCCAGCTAATATAAGCCCAATTAAAAAGATTGCACATATTAAGACTACCATATTAGTAACATCGGCATTTATTACTTTTGCGACTAAGCCTTGTGCCCAAGCTGCACCCAGCAATGCAAAAGCTACTAAATTTACTAAACCAAACCTTAATAATAGTAAATATTTTAATCCCATAATCTTTTTTACTCCTATTTGTAAATTTAGTTTATTTTGATAAATAATATTTATTAATTAATGAGTAATATATATATCTTGTTATAAAAAACAAATTGAAAAAAAATATGCTATCTAAATTAAAAAATAAAGTAAAATTTATATATAATAGAATTCATATAGTTCTAATCATAATAATTTCTACCTTAATAAATATTAATATTTCTTTTTCTAATGAAATTGAATGTAATGTTACACTAAAAAAAGATACTATTAGTGAATATAAATTATCAAACACTGAAGTAGACAAAAGTTGCTATGACAGAAGAATAATAAATGTTTTATTGCTATATGATGCTGGTATGGTTTTAGATAAAGAATGGCAAGATAATATTGATGTTAGGTTTGAGGAAATTAATAAATTTTATTTTGATAGCTATAAAATAAAATGGAAAATAGTTGATACTCAACAATTCAAATTTGATAAAAATATTAGTAATTTGTCCAGTTTATTTTCAATATATAAAGAAGAGATTACAAATTTAACAGATAATATAGAAGCCGAGGTAGTTCTAAGTATAATAGAAAGAGATATTAAAGGGATCGGAATAGCTGCAACTTTTTCTAATGTAGTAATGGTAGCAGATTCAACAAAATTTAATAATTATATAAATAGTGTGGTCATTGCTCATGAATTTGCTCATCTTTTTGGTGCATGGCATACACAAAGGAAAGACGATTTTATGTTATTTAGTGGTGCTAATAAATTGCTAGGAGGCAATGAAAGCAATACTATTTTGAAAATAATGAGAGATTATAATTTTGATCCTAAAACTATAATTAATAATGACGTAATATTAAATAGAATTTCAAGGCTATATGGTCGTCATCATGCAAAAGGGGAAATAGACCCTGTTGCTAGACTATTAACAGATGAAGGAAACAGTTTGTATATAGATAAGAAGTACCATGAAGCGATAAAAATATTACAGAGATCGAATAAGTATTATGGTCGATGGGGAAATACTAGAATGATTTTATCTAAGAGTTATTATGAGCTCGATTTATTACAAGACTCTTTTACTGAGTATACGAGAGCAGTATTTTTTGGTTCAAAACCGGATAAAGAACATGAAAATAATCTAAGAAATAAATTTATTGATCTTCAAAAAATTTATTCTACAATAATTAATCCGTTTGAATTAAATAATTAAAGAATTAGTTATGAGTATATATATAATATTAATTACTTACTTTTCTATAATAGCCCCATCATTTAGCAGTGATATCCATAATAAAGGTTTAGTTTGTCAGTACAACTTAGATAATAAAAATAGACCGTATGAATATTATTGGTTTACAGATGGTCAGGTATATAAAGTTTGGTATGATAATAAAGAATCAGTTATAAAAAAAAGCACTTACCCTGCATATTACAAACTAACTGACGATTATATACGTTTTTATAGAATTTTCTTATTAATCAATACTCTAGAATTTACAGACAAGAATAATAATATTTTAGGTGTTTGTGAATTTAAAAAAAATTACGAAAGTATAGAAAAAATTATAAAAGATAACTTAAATTAAGTTAGAATAATCTCCAGTAAGTCTTGCTTTAATCATAGGAAGTTGTTCTCTTCCCCAAAATAATTCATTTTTAATAAAATAACTAGGTACCCCAAATACTCCAATTTGGTGAGCTTTATTAGTTATTAAATCTAATTCTTTTTTACCATCATTAATAGACCATTC